>Ga0351867_10001_pt1 | contig 278126 bp, 262 predicted proteins | sample TotcelHFGM3001M8_FD_206779 | JGI IMG/M metagenome (GOLD analysis project Ga0351867, IMG submission 206779) | Enriched cells from coal bed in the Powder River Basin, Montana, United States - Total cells FGM rep2 HSBNCT.FGM.300.1.M8 ...
TATTGGGTATCAATGCAATCGCCAAATAACAGCACGCCATCACAGCGAAGCCCAGCATTTGTAATGTTTTACGCCCAATTTTATCGACATATTTTGCAGCAAAGAAATAACCTGGAACTGCAAAACAAAGGAAAATTAAGGTCGACAACAATGTGTGGCTTAAAATCGTGCCATGCGGATGGATCGTGTCCATAATAAGAATAGAGGAAACGCCGTTACCGTAAAAAGCCACATCTAACAAAAACCATGCTCCAGCGGTACCCACCAAACACTTTAACCATCTTTTAGAAAACAATCTTTGTGGCTTATAGCCACCGTTCATCGCTGTCTTATATCCTGCCAAATCACTGACCACACGACTGACTTCGAGCGGTAGTTTCTTGCTTAACACATAACTCGGAGATTCTTGAATTGTTCGTCGTAGATAGAATACCGATGCTGCTGGTATCGCACCTAATGCTAGCAGTAAACGCCATACGACATCATCGGGGATATGAACTGCGAGAAAGAAACACGCAAACAACGGACCGACCACTAATCCTAAGGCCTGCATAGCAAACACTAATAAGACTAAAAAACCACGATTTTTACGGTTTGCGTATTCACTTACAACCACTGCACTAGAAGGATAATCGCCGCCAATACCAAAGCCCACCAAGATGCGTGAGATTAACAACCACGTAAAAGAAGGAGAGACAGCGGACAATAATGCACCAATAAATAAAATTAAAATTTCTATGCCGTACATTTTCTTACGGCCAAATTTATCGGCTAACCAGCCAAACACCACTGCTCCAAAAGCAGCTGAAGCGAGTGAAGCTCCATTCAATAAAGCCAGCTGAGCAATAGTTAAATGCCAAATAGGCATCAGAATTGCAGTTACCACGCCGATAATAAAAAGATCATAAGCATCGGTAAAAAATCCCATGCCCGCGGTAACAATCATGCGCCAATGAAACCTGTTCAGCTTTTCCTCATCCATGTTATTAACAGTTTGATTTAAAGTTTTATTTTGATTCATTGCATTATCCATAGTCTTGTAGTTCCAATACTTTACTACAAGTTTGTTACATTTTGATGACAACCACGGATTCTTTAAACCAAGGTCATCATATAGCAAATCGCAACCTTAACGTATATATAAGGGTAGAGGCCTAGAACTCAGATGGTAATAAAAGACCCTATTACGGCTAGTTAAAAAAAGTCGCGTTACTATTTTTTTATTGAGGTATAATCTCATTCCAAAATCTGCAATTCGGACGCAAGATTATGATTATCCTACCCACAATTATTTGCGGCGGTATGGGGACGCGATTATGGCCAATTTCGCGGGAGTGTTTTCCCAAGCCATTAATAAAATTAGCCGACGGCGAAAGTATGCTACAAAAAACTTTCATGCGTGCGCTCGCCCTAACTAATATTACCGAAATTATTACAGTCACCAATCTCGATACTTATTTTTTAGCAAACGACGAATTAAAATTAGCGAATCGATCCAGCATTCCACATAATTTTTTACTCGAACCTTGCGGCCGCAATACAGCTGCCGCGATTGCAGCTGCCGCCTGTTGGGTAGAACGAGTATATGGCGGGAATGCCATTATGTTGATTCTACCCGCCGATCATTTGATTGAACCCCCGGAAATATTACAAGCATTAGTAGAGAAAGCGATTACGGCCGCGAACCAAGGAAAACTAATTACTTTTGGAATTAAACCATCTGCTCCTGAAACCGGTTATGGATATATTGAATATATCCAGAATGAAATGGTTTCACCGGGCGTTTTTTCTGTAGCACGATTTATTGAAAAACCCTCACCGGCCCTTGCCGAGGAATACAGTAAGCGCGAAAATCATTTGTGGAATTCAGGAATGTTTTGCTTTAAAGCTTCTACTATTTTAAAAGAATTCGAACAATATGCCGATTTTGTTTTAGAGCTCGTCCGTGAAAGTATACGTTATAGCGTAAGCACTCGAATCGACGGTCATCTTGCCGTTAAATTTGCTACCGACTATTTTAGTCGCGTACCCAATATATCTATCGATTACGCCGTTTTAGAAAAATCTAAAAATATTGCGGTGGTTCCTGGTGAAATAAAATGGAACGACATTGGTTCGTGGGCCGCGATCAGCAAATTAATCGATGCCGATATTCATGGAAATAGAATCAATGGTGAGGTCCATTTACATAATACAAAAAATTGTTATATCCATGCGAGCGATCGCGTTCTCAGTGCAGTGGGAGTTGAAGATCTCATTATTGTTGACACACCCGATGCATTGTTGGTGACAAATAGTAATTGTTCACAAGACGTGAAATACATTGTGAGTCAACTAAAAAATCGTAATCATTATAGCTATAAAACTCACCGTACCGTCGCCAGACCGTGGGGCTCTTTTACCATACTCGATGAAGGCAGCGGTTTTAAAGTTAAAAAATTATTGATTAAACCACTGTCTTCATTATCTTTGCAAACACACCGTCATCGCAATGAACATTGGATTATTGTTTCAGGAGTTGCAGAAGTAATCACAGGTGAAAGTAAAATTTCTTTATCCGTGAATCAAGCTATTTATATTCCGGCTGGAGTTAAACATCGCCTATTTAACAACGATGAGAATGAACCCCTCATTTTAATTGAAGTTCAATGGGGTGAATATTTAGGCGAAGATGATATTGTAAGGCTAGAAGATCAATATTTTCGTGCTACGGTTTAATTTCAAAAATTAAATAAAAATCCACGTGAGGAACGCCAGGTGAATATCTACAAACCTGAATTGGATATTGAAACAATTAAAAAACACATCGACAACCTAGGTCAGCAGCAAAATTCTGCAAAATCTAATACGTCCTCCTCCCCTTATATAAAACGTCAAGTAGCCAATAAAGAACCGCTGCATATTAATGATTTTCTTAAATTTGAAGGTACAGAATTTATCGAATTTATTTACGCAACTATTTTACGTCGTCTACCCGATCTACACGGTTTAAGACATAAATTGCATTTATTACAAACTGGAAAACAAACGCAACTGGAAATATTAGTTAGAATTCGTTTATCTCCCGAAGGTCGCAAAAATAATGTTTCCATCAAAGGTTTCTCAAAGGCTTTTTTGTGCGCGCTATTTTTCGGTATTCCAGGGATTGGAGCAATTTTACGTTATATTAAAATTGCCGCACAACTACCGGTTATTGCTTATAAAGTTGAACGAAATGCAATTTTACAAACTCAACATCAAGTATATGCTCAACAAGCGATACAAACTCTACAAGCCACAGCACAAGAACTAACAAAAAACATCGAGATTTTAAGCCTAGAATCGAATATCAGTAAACGTGCTTTGGAAGCATCGCAAAAACAAGCCATACATCAGCAACGACATATTTTAGATCTTCAATACCACTTGAATGTTTGTCTTGCAGCTCTTCAACAAAAATCACAAATTGTAGGGCACGAAATCGAAATGAAAACTCAAAAACCATTGATGACAGATAGTTTTTATTTAGCATTAGAAGAACGCTTTCGTGGAAGCAAAGAACAAATCAAACAACGCGTTTCTATGTATTTACCGCTCATTATAGATGCAAAAGCGGGTGTCGATACCGCTCCCATTTTGGATGTGGGATGTGGAAGAGGAGAGTTTCTTGAAGTGTTAAAAGAAAATCAGCTCATCGCTCGTGGCCTCGATACCAATAAACTCATGATACAAACTTGCCGAGAATTAGATTTAGATGTCCTGGAAGTGGATGCTTTGCAATATTTGCAAAACTTAAGCGCAAATTCGATCGGCGCGATTACGGCGATACATATCATTGAACACTTACCCTTTACGACTTTAATGACATTATTCGACGAAGCATATCGCGTACTCGTACCTAATGGCATCCTTATTTTTGAAACACCGAATCCAGAAAATGTTTTTATGGGTGCGTGTAATTTTCACATGGATCCTAGCCACATCAAACCATTACCTCCATTAACGTTGGAATTTATTGCAGGAAACCGCGGGTTTGAACGAGTGCAAATAATGCGTTTGCGGGATGAACGATTAGAAGATCCTTTAAAATTCCTACCCCGAGATATTCCAGAAAACGAAAATATTAATTACATGATTGATGCAGTTAAAACTCATTTATTTGCCGCAGTAGATTATGCCATTATCGGCTATAAACCGAACTCACTTGAATAAATGCGGGAAATTTTCGTGCAATTGCAGATTTAGTGAGACTTTATGCAATACCACTATTTTTTTGCGCAACAACGCGCTGGTTTCGCAAAAATATACCTGGCAATATCAGATGGATTTAACATTAAAAAAGTTACTAGTGTTAATGCACATCTTATTTAGCTCTTCCATGCGTCTTCCCACTTTAGAGTACCCAGAATCTTTTTCTAATGTTCGACATCTAAAGAACCTAAAATCGCTAATTATTGCGAGCGCAACTGCGCTTATACGTGTGCGATCAATAAAACTCACCTAGAAATTGGTTCCAGAATTTCGAAATAATCATCCTACATAAACAAGCAGGAGAAACAATAGATACGACTCCCAACTGGGTCCAATTAAATGAGGAGTGGGAAACTAGCGGATTGTCCCAGGTAAATTTTTGCAAGCAAAAAGAAATTAATCTTGCGCATTTTACCTATCAACGATCTAAAATTTTAAAGAAGCGAATTTACAAAAAATCTAGTGAGTTTGCATCCGTCAAATTAACCACACCCGTCCGTAATCGGAGCAAAATAAAAGCGGTCTTGTGATTAAAGCTAAGATGGACAAATATTCAAAATCAGTCATTTTAGGCGCTCTGATTGAGGCAATGGAAAATTTGAAATCCGATACAGATTACAAAATGCTCTTACAAACGAAAGGTGAAGCCGCTTTTCATGGGATTTGCTGACTCAGAAATTCTTTAGATTAGACCGGCTTGACATATCAACAGCCGGAAAAACAAATTAACTAGTGCAAAAACGATAAATTAAGCAGCATCGGCCAACTTAACTAACCTCTTAAGATGTAGCTTCGCTCGATGTTTTTGGGCTAACCATAAATCGTAGCCAGCTTGTAAATTTATCCAAAGTTCTTCCGAGGTATTAAAAACAATAGCTAAACGCATAGCCATTTCTGGACTAATTCCAATACGACCGTTAATCAGTTTTGATAAGGTAGGACGGGAAATTTTTAATGCTTTTGCAGCCTCTGTAACTGACAATTCTAAAGGGTCTAAACAAAGACTTTTTACCATGCGCCCAGGATGTTTTGGTTTATGTATCATAATTTATTCTCTCTATATATCCCAGAATATAATAATATATTAATGAAAATTGGTTACCATACCTATGAAAAAGTGCTAATTAAAAGTAAATTCGATAATTTGTTGAAGGACTTAACACCCGAAGTATTCCGTACGACTGTGGGTAGCGAACTCAAGCTGATTGGTAAGGCTAAGCTGTGCACTATTGCGGCGTGCTTCTAGAACCCCATAGTCGGATTGTGATAAACAAGCATGTAGGTAGGGCAGCGATGAAAAAATTAATTCATGTGACGTTATTAGTTGTTTTGTCGATGATCTCTTGTGCGCATGGAGAAACTAAATTAGATAATCAATTACAACAAGTGATTAGCCAACAGCGTGAAAAAAATCACATTAATGCGATATCGTTAAGCATAGGGCTGCCAACGAAAAAAACGATTAAAAATTATGTCGTGGGTACTATTACCCCAGAATCTAAAACGCCAATTACACCTAATAGTTTATTTCAGGTAGGTAGTATTACTAAAAATTTTACCGCGGTATTGATATTGAAATTGGTGGCATCTGGCAAGATGAATTTAGATGCGCCAATTGGGAAATATTTTCCAGAATATCCTAAATGGCAGAATATTACTGTGCGACAATTATTAAATCATACCAGTGGTATTTATGACTATATTGATGAACCCAATTGGTGGGAATATGTAGCGACTCATACAAACAAAATTTTTGACCCCAAAGAATTATTAGCGATTGCCTATAGTCATAAGCCCTATTTTGTCGCGAATAGCGGTTGGCATTATTCAAATACAAATTATATTTTACTGGGATTGATTGTTGAAAAAATAACTGCTGAGCCTTTATCAAAATCAATGTCCACGCTATTAAAAGCGGCTGGAATGACGGATAGTTATTATTTACCCGTTTATTCTGAAAATTTTTTACGACATATGGCACATGGTTATTACTTAAAATTCGATAACACCAAAGTAAATGGTTCATGGGGTTATGGTGCTGCAGCGTTAGTTTCTACACCGCATCAAATTGTTATGTGGGTACAGAAATTATTTGGTGGAAAAATTTTATCACCACAATCTTTGGAATTGTTTGAGAATGCGGTGGCTTTAGATACAGGCAAAGCGAGTGAAAACTTTGCAATTTCGGCGTATGGCTTAGGAGTTTTTCGTATGAACACACCCGCCGGAGTAGTTTGGTTTACGCCTGGGTTAACACCTGGCTATCGTGCGCTTTGGGTTTATATGCCATGTAAGGGGATTAGTTTCGCGTATTCAGCAAGCAATGCTTTAATGGGTGTGCCAATTCACGTGGAGATGATGCAGCAAATTATTACTACGCTATTAGCTGATAAAGCAGTGGAACAAGATATTACAAAATATCAGCACAAAACTGCGCTGCCTAGCTTTTGCTCTCAAGTCAAACCTGCTGAAAAGTGGAGTTTTGTTAAACTGTAAATGGATCGAGGGTAAGAAATTATTAGAAATATTAGGCAGGACTGCAAAATAATTTCAAAAATAGATTTGATAACTTTTTACCAGATCGAGGCCGCACCTCTAAAACAAGATTTATCAATTAAGCTGGTGGATACAGAGGTCCAGGCGATATATGCAAAATTTGGAGGAAGAATCCAGAAATTCATCCAATTTTGGATACGGGCAGGGAAAAACATGCTAGACGAAAATTTACTGATATTATTAAAGCGAACAAAACACAAAAGCAGGATTATCGCATTGGGCTGTAGCGCAAATTGCAAAACTGTATCAAATCGAAAGAGAATTATTGCCTGCAGAAATTAAAAAAATACGTCAAGAAAAATCGAAACCATTGCTAATTGAAATGAAAGAATGGCTAAATAAAAATATAGAACGAACATTATCTAAAGCGCCCATCGGTTTAGCGTTAAATTACTGCTTAAAATATTGGGATAATTTAATGCGATACATTGGAGACGGACGACTAGATATCGATAATAATTTAGTAGAACGTGCAATAAAATATTTTGCAACGGGAAGAAAAAATTCTTATGATCTTTTGTCAAACGTTAAAAGAACGCCTTTCTCACGATATTTTTTTCATGATATCTACCAATGAAAATTAAAAATTTTATTAGCCGATAGAATTGGACACTCAACTTTAACGACGGTTGATCAAACTCTTATGCAGGGATTGGTTACCCTAAAATGATATACGTCTATGGGCTACCTCGATCTGGCTGCGGAAATACCGATTATTTACAATAAAAATAATAGGCTTCCAAATTTTTTGCGAGGATTCCCGTGACCTTGTCGAATGTCCAAATCTATTGGCTATTAAAATATCGCGTGTTTTAACGCGCCAAATTTAATTCATTAGCAATGGCCCACATAAAGCCAAGCAGTTCTCGAGCCACTGCCGTAATAGCGACTGTGGATTTTTTTCCGGCTGTCATTAATTTTATATATCGCTTTCTAAGCCTAAGCTGCGCTTTCCAGGCAATATCTTTGATATTTTGCGGAATATTGGCAGGCATGTGCTGAAGCTTATAAGCGCCCACTTTGGCTCGTTGACGGTAACTCCAAGCAGCCTCAAATAAAAGAAATCGAAGCGATTTATTTCCCGTTTTAGTAATACCTCGAGGGCGAACTGAATTTCCACTGGAATGTTCACCAGGAATTAAGCCTAAAAAAGCCATTAATTGTTTGGGGGTGTCAAAACGACTAATATCACCGACTTCAGCAACCACTGAAACAGCAATAATTAAGGCTACCCCTCGTAATGCTTGTAATGCAGTCACTAAAGGTGCCAATGACCAGCTAGGATAAATATCTAAAATTTGTTGCTCCAATTGCTCTTTTCTATTGTTAGCCTGATTTAACGCATTAATATAATTTTGGAAAGCCACTTGCTGTGCTTCATTTTTAAATTGCAGATTAGCAAGCCATAGTTTATGTCGATAGGTCCAAGATTTCCCCACATAATTTATATCATATTTAAGTAAAAAACTTTTAATTCTTTGCTTTGCAATTTTAGTATCTTTATTTGCTGCATGACGAGCGCGCACTAAATCTCGAATGGACTCATGAATTTCATCAGGTACCCATACTTGGGTTAATTCATTGGCTCGAGCTAATCTCGCTAAGGCTATTGCATCACGATGATCGTTCTTTTTTCGATTATTTAAGTTCGAAAATATTTTAGAAGGAGCTACGACAGAGCAACGCTGACCTAGTGCTTGTAATTTCCTAAAAATAACATAACCACACGGCCCCGCTTCATAAGTATATTCCGTTTCGACATATTTTTTTGAAAGTTTATTCACGAGCTTAATAATTTCAGCCGGCGAATTGGGTATATTTCCATAAAATCTGACTTCTCCTTCTCTTCCAGATTCAGCGATAGCAACAGCAATACTTTCTTTGTGAACGTCAAGCCCTATATAGGCATCTAATTTATTCATGATATAATTTCCTTGTAAAAATTGTTGGACCTGTGGAGTTGTGTGTCAACGCGAAGCGTTGTCCACAAATCCACAGGTTTTTTATTTTATCAATTCATATATTAAATAAATAATTGCTGGAATATAAAAAGATCATATCATCTGGCTATTCTCAGATACTATGCATGGTGCAGAATCATCTGCTGTGATTTTTAGTTTAATCGAAACCTGCAAATACCCTCAAATTGAGCCGTATACGTATCTTAAAACTGTACTTAAAAAAATACCTGAATGTATGATTGACGAAGATTATTTAAAATTATTGCCATTTAATCTTAAAATACACGGGTAATTATCGATCGCTTACCATCAACTAGATCCAATTAAATTCGGAATGGGAGTCAAGTGGCCTATCGCAGCCAGCTTTTAAGTGGACAATGGCTTTATATGATTGGAAAAGCCACTATGAATCGATTTGCAATCGAATGCGAAAGAAAACTTTCTTAAACAAATAGTGATAAAAAAATTATGTAAGTATTAATTTGCTCTGTGGTCACTAATTACTGATTATTGAATTTTTAGGCTACAGTTGTAGATAGCCAGAATAACCTCTTTTGCGTTACGATGCGAAATGCGAGTGCCACAAGGCGGGTCTTAAATTTTGCTTTAACTTATTGCTTTTGACCATAAATATTTTCTTTTATACTTTAACAAATGAAGCTGAATAAAAAACTACAAACATTCATTTACTGAAATTATAAGTATAAATTATTTTTGCGGAGGAATTACAAAACATGATTTGGCGATATTTAGTAGAAACTGGATTTTTTTTAGGAATGATAGTAAATGCGCTTTTATTTATTCCACAAGCAATTAAATTGTATAAGGTGAAAACCACAAAAGAAATTTCTTTTTTAACCTTTTTGGGATTTAATATCATCCAAATGTTTACCGCAATTCATGCATATTTGGTACATGATTATTTATTGTTGATAGGTAGTATTTTGGCACTTATTACTTGTGGAATGGTAACATTTTTAGCCATTAAATATCATTATAGAAGAGAATAACTACATGAATTTCACGAATATTCAACTTATGGCGCAATCTGATATTACGCAAATTCCAGCGCATTTAAAACCAAGCAATGTATTACATCAATTGAAATTTTTTATTCTAAAAACTATAGAAGCTATTCAGTCCTTTTATATATATAAAAATTTTTTTGAATTTGACCCCCATGTGGGTGATACTGCTTGTCAAATCAGAGCTTGTCAAATGTTATTTATTCTTTCTTCTGTAAAACATGAAGATAAATTGAATGCATTTAAAAAAATATATGGAATTAAATTAATTCTTAAAAAAATTGAAGAAGACATGGTTTTTTTTAAGAATAAAGAAAAACAAAAAACAGATAAAAAAGAGCGAAGAACAATAACCCTAAAAGAATTTATAAAAAATAATGCTTATGAATTTTATCTAACTGAGACGGAGCTGTTTCTAACAGAGTCAAAAATTTTGACTCTTTACAAATGTAATAACAATGAAAATCCCACAATAAATTTTGATGCACTATGCAATGACCTTGCAGTATCGAAAAATAGTGTGAGGAAACTGATTCATCATTACCAGCTTCATATCTCAGAGCTTTCGTGTAATTTTGTCCTTGATACCTTAGAAAAATTGCCAGGTTTTCAAATAAAACATGATTTTCTTGATAACTTACTGCAATATGATGATGATAAGCGATCTGTGCTTCCCTGCTTTTTTTACTATGAAAATTATATTTTCATATTTATATATTACCCAAAAAAATTATTTCTTTGTTATTAAAAGGGAGCATAATGATACCGTGATTGATTATATACCTTTGCTTTTTTGTCGATCTGAGATTCAAAAAAATTATTATTTAATATGGCTGCACATCCGCAGTATACAGGCAAAAAATTGCAAGAGTAGAGCCTAAATCCTTTCGTTTCTAAAGAGATGGATAAAGAACAAAAAAATATTTCAAAATCAGTTACTTTGTATGCGTGAGGAGGCACAAAAAATAGTAGGATGTTGTCGGCAAAATGCATCACTTTTTTATATTCAACATATCTATTGTGATGTTGTGGAGAGGCAGATGAAATTGTTTTTTAAATATATAATAAGGTATATATCAGGAAGTGGACATTGGTTATAATGCGTATGTACAGAATTTCTAGGGAGGTTGTCATAAACAAAAAGAAGCCATTCGAAAAAGAGGGCAATAAAACTAAACAATCGGCGATAAACCTAGAAGATATTATTGCCTTATTACCTGGTCATATTTACTGGAAGGATAAAAAAGGGGTTTTGTTGGGCTGTAATGACCAACAAGCGCAAGACATTGGTTTAAAATCACGAAATGAAATTGTGGGCTTAACTGCACATGATACTTTGCCCAAGGAACTTGCCGATCAGGTGACACGTACTGATAGAGAGGTTATGGAATCGGGAAAACCTCAAATGTTGGAAGAGGCCCTGATCCTAGATGATGGAACTAAATCCATATGGCTCTCAAAAAAGATTCCATTAAGGGGTAAAAATGGAGAGGTAATAGGTTTGGTAGGTATTTCATTAGATATAACTGATCAGAAGCACGCCGAAGAGCGTGAAAAGAAAGCTTTGCTAAAGGCAGCAGAAGCAGCAAAAGAAAAAGCCCAATTGGAAGAAAACTTACGTCTCGCGGTAACTGTAGTCGCAGGAAGAATAGCCCACGACATACGTACACCTTTAAATATTTTGTTACGTAAGAGTGAAAATTTAAAAGATATAATGCCAATTGTTTTAGAAGTTTGTAAAAAAGCAGAAGAAAGCGGTTTGGACATTGAAGGTATTAGTTCGAGAGAATATGATTATTTGCAAACAATACCTGATGCTGTGGAAAATGAAATAGGTAAATTAAATCAATTTATCAGCTCGGTCCTTAAAACGTTAAGCAAAACAGTTAAAGGCGAAATAAGTCGTGAGGATTTAGAAATTTGCTGGATTCATGGAATAATTGGTAGGGCCTTAATAGAATATCCTTATGCAGATGATGAGGAAAGATCGCTAATAGAATATAAAAGAGGTGCTAACTTTACTTTTCTAGGCAATGATATTTTATTAATTTACGCTTTTTACAATTTAATTAAGAATTCTCTATATCAAATAGAAAAGAATAAAAAAGGTAAAATTTATATTACGACAGAGATTGGTGAAGAAGCTAATGTTGTTCGTTTTAAAGATACTGCGGGTGGGGCCTCGCCTGAGATTATAAAACAATTTTTTTCAGGATATAAAACCAATAAGCAAGAGGGAACGGGGCTCGGTCTCGCTTCAATTAAACAAACAATGCAATTATTTGGTGGCGATGTGGTTTGCAATTCAGAAGAGGGAAACTTCCTCGAGTTTATTTTTACTTTTCCTAAACTTGAAAAATAGTATTCATCAGTTAAACGATAGATAGATCATCGACCTATATTCTTTGAATGCTAAGCTATCTTATATTGTTTTTAGTGCACCAGACGAAGCTTTGAGTTTTATAGAAAGGTGTGCGGTCAATAAAACTCACCTAGAAATTGGTTCCAGAATTTCGAGATAATCATCCTGCATAAACAAGCAGGAGAAACAAAATGCCAGAAACAATAGATACGACTCCCAACTGGGTCCAATTAAATGAGGAGTGGGAAACTAGCGGATTGTCCCAGGTAAATTTTTGCAAGCAAAAAGAAATTAATCTTGCGCATTTTACCTATCAACGATCTAAAATTTTAAAGAAGCGAATTTACAAAAAATCTAGTGAGTTTGCATCCGTCAAATTAACCACCTTAAAGCTGATAGCGCCAATAATTTTATTATCTGTCCATATACTTAGTATTAAGCTTTTTTTCTGGATAATTCTATTGTAAGAGAACTGCGAGGCTTGTCTCAAGCGGATTGAACACGCTAATCAGCATAGCACGAATCCCTATTTCGAAGAGGGGTGTATAAGACAGCATACCAAACTACGTAATTGATGTGGTTAAACTCATATACTAGCTGTAGTAGATTATACCATTGTCGGCTAGAACCGAACTCACTTGAATAAGGCAGCAAATTTTTCTGCAATTTTAGATTTAATAGAATCTCCTGCTTCCAGTGCTCTTATCTTAGGAATAATATTCTCTAGGAGAGAAAATCCTGCACTTAGAGTACGCTGTTTTTTTATATACTCACTAAATTTTATTAAACCATTACAATAATCATGCGGTGAAAAGTATTTAATGAGATATTGTTTACCGTTAATTCCAGTTGTTTGAAAAACTTCTGGATTTAATAAAAAATCGGCAAAATGTTTTTGTAAATCTTCTACCTCTTTTCCTGGCCGCACAAAATAAACTGTATTTGGTGGAAGTGTGGCATACCAGCCTACACTCGTCACAATACTGGGAATTTGATGCTTCCAAATTTGCAATTGTGAATGCGACACTTCCCCTACAGATGGGAAACGCAAATTGACAGCAAGATCTGCCTCACTCAAAGCCGTTTCTAATTTATCATTCTCAACATAATCATGTAAAATCACCAAATCTTCCAGATCTAGCTTGATAATGAGCTCAAGAATAATTTCCCGATTCCAAATCTTGCCATAAATATCAAGTTTAAAAGCCTGTTTGTCGGGAAATTCGCCCAGAGCTTGTAAGCAAGATTCCAAGCCACGATTTTGTCCTAAATAACCAAATATAATAATTTTATACGGGCGCTCTGGTTTCATCTTTAACTTATTGGGTGGAAGCTTGGCATAAGGTAAGTTTTGATGAAGCACAGGAATAATTTTATATTTTTTTATGTAATCAAAAGCTTCTTGGGTATGCACCAATACGCCCAGTGAGTTTTCTAGCGCGTGCATAGTTAAAGGATAATTTGCGTTTAATTCGTCGTGGCTGATGTGCCCCTCTAATAAATATTTAATAACATTTTTAGCATACTCACCGTGATATTTTGTTAATGCATTTTGATACGCAGCTGTGTCATTCATCATACCCAAATAGTATTCGCAAAAAAAATGATGTAAATGCGGATCGTGCAAAATAATGATGCCTGGCTGTTGTCGGCATATGTCCCAAATCCAGGCGTGGTACGTTAAATTATTTCCGATATTATAAATATTAATATCTGCTTTATTAAGTGCATACCATTCCTCACTCTGAAAATAACGGACAGTGGCAAAGCGCTCAATTTCGAGGTCCCATTCAGTTTGTTCTGTCCATACCGTTACTTCTGCTGTTTTACTTAAAATTTCCACGAGATCACGCGTATATTGTGCAACACCCGACATAGCTGGCAGTAAAGGCGAAAACCAATTTATTTTCATGCTAGTAAACTCGTTAGCACTTTATTCCAACTAATTTCCTGATTTTCATATTCTATCCGCCCTTGACGCCCCCATTGCTGAGCCTGCTCCCTGTCACGCCATAATTCATTCATAGCTTCTGCAAAAGCTTGTGGAGTAGGTTCGGCAATTAAACCCGTTTTTCGATGCTGCACAAACTCCAATGTTCCTCCAGAATCCGTACAGGTAATAATAGGTTTGGACGCAAGCATTGCTTCCAACGTAACATAACCATAATCTTCATCATAAGGAGGATAGAGAATACCCGCTGAATTCGCATATAATTCTAATTTTGTTTGCTCATCAATCTCATCCAGCCATTCGATTTGTGCTTCTACTCCTAATTCTTGTGCCATTTTTTTTAATTCTTCCACATATTGCATAGATTCAGGAAATCCAGCGAATTTTATTCGAATATTTTTATTCGCATAAACCAATGCTTGAATCACTAAAATCTGTCTTTTAATCGAAGATATTCGAGAGGGAAAGAAAAAATAATCCTGCATTTCATCACAATAAAATAATTCAGACTGACTAGGTGGGTGATATAAATGTTGAGAATCAATATTACAAAAATTTTTTAATCTTTTCCCGACATTTCGTGAAATAGTGAAAACTCGCTTGTGTTCTGGAATAAATTTTTTATCCGCTTTGATAATGGTATCGCGAGTAGCAACGCCATTCGGTTGATAAATTAAATCACCTTGTGGATGATCCCATAATTCATAAGCAGAACGATGTTGATGTAACAACCAAAGAACTTTATTAGGGTGCGGAATTAAATATGACGGGAATTTAAGACAAATCATCAAATCCACTGACATTCCGCATGATTCCGTTAAATCCAACAGCTGACAACTCAGCATATGTTCTGTAACACGTTCTGACGGATACCATTTAAAAGGGATAGCGACCAGCTCAGCGGTATGCTTTGCTTCTCGCAATGCCTTCAATAATTCTTGGCTTAAAATTTCAGCCCCCCCTTTCACAAAAGGGACTTGCGTAGTAACAATTAAAATTCGCATGTTTTTCCCTATTCTAAGCTTTGAAACATTTGCCCCGAGTTCTTTCTATTGTACGAGCGGTTGATGTTAAGCATTAACATATTTGTCCGTCATCATTTTAATTGCAAACAGCGCAAAATTATGTGTATATTATTTTTTATTGGTTGTGGCAATATTAGATTATCAGTTAATTGCTGAAAAATATCGATATAATAAATTTTGACGACAAGTAAAACTTCCATTTTCACTGCATCGCTAACTGATAAGCCTGTAGAGTTTGACGAGCGCATTGTTCCCAGCTAAAAATTTTCGCGCGCTCTGGCCCCAATTGTTTATAGTGTTTTTTCAAGTTCTCATCCTCAATAAGCAACTGTATTTGATGCGCCCAGTCTGCAACATCTAGGGCTCCTACTAAAATTCCAGCATCTCCGACTACTTCAGGAAACGATGAGCTATTAGAAGCAATGACAGGCACCCCACAAGCCATCGCTTCCAGAGGAGGCAAACCGAATCCTTCATATAATGAAGGATACAAGAAAACTGTCGCGCCGGAATATAAAAATGGTAAATCTTGTTCGGACACAAAACCCGTCAAAATGACTTGCTGTTTTTGTATTAATTTATCGAACTTTTGCATTAAATCATGGGTGTGCCAGCCCTGCATGCCTACAATCACTAAGGGATATTGCTGACGAATATAATTCGGTAGCAACTCATACGCTTGCAAAATAGATGCTAAATTTTTCCTAGGTTCTAGAGTGCTTACGGATAAAATATATTTTCCATATTGCAAATGGTATTTTTGCAAACTCAAGCGACAAGTTTCCGATGTGGCTGGTGAAAAATGTGCCGCCACACCTAATGTTGCCACCACTATTTTATTTGCAGGCACACCAAAATAATCTATAACTTCGCGTTTTACAAAATCAGAATCTACCAAAATAATTCGTGCGTGATTAATCGAACGTGTCATATGTCGATTTAAATGTCGCACTCGTTCAATAGGATGGGTTTCTGGATATCGCACATGGGACAAATCATGAATGGTAATTACTGTAGGTCCGGTAAAAGGATACGTCACATAATTAGGCTCATGATATAACGTAGGCTGTTTGTGTTTAATTCCTGCAAGAAAGCGGCGTTTTTGCAAAAAATAACTTAAAACATGTGGGCGCGGAATAAATTTTTTAGCGGCTTTTTTTATAAGATTTATTCGAGGCAAAGGTGTGCTGCGTAATTCATTACTCCAATTCAATCCGTAAAATAACAATGGAGCTCGGGTCAACGTTTTCTGCAATTCTAAAATTAAATTATATGTGTATTGTCCTATTCCAGTAAGTGGAGAAAGTAGTGAGATAGCATTCATTCCTAATTGAAAATGACTGTCCATCACACTATTTGGTTCACTCATTGATTTCTGCCACTCAAAAAGAAAGACCTTCTGTATTTCTTCTAATATCTGCTGCAACCATCATTTCACAAATTTGTTCTAACGTTGTAGTGGTTTTCCATCCCAACTTTTTCTGCGCCTTGGTGGCGTCACCCACTAATAAATCCACTTCGGTCGGGCGATAAAATTTGGGATTAATTCGAGCCAATACTTTTCCGCTAGCTTTATCAATACCTACCTCGTTGATTTTAGTACCCTGCCACTCAATTTCAAATTCCGCCGCCTTAAAAGCCATCGTGACAAAGTCGCGGACTTTTTCAGAACGATTTGTCGCTAAAATATAGGTATCCGGCTCATCGGCTTGTAACATACGCCACATACCTTCAACATATTCACGCGCAAATCCCCAGTCGCGTTTAGCATCTAAATTTCCTAATTCTAATACATCTTGTTTCCCTAAACGGATTTTCGCAATGGTATCAGTTACCTTACGCGTAACAAATTCGCGCCCACGTAATGGGGATTCATGATTGAATAAAATACCACTGCAAGCAAAAATATTATAAGCTTCTCGATAATTTACAGTCATCCAGTGTGCATACAGCTTCGCTATTGCATAAGGACTTCTTGGATAAAAAGGTGTGTTTTCATTTTGCGGAATAGTTTGCGCTTTACCAAACATTTCTGAAGTTGATGCTTGATAAAACCGGATTTTTGGATTGACTATCCGAATGGCTTCCAGCAAATTTAATGCACCAATTGCATTTATTTCTGAAGTCAAAACAGGTAATTCAAAAGATGCCTGCACAAAACTTTGGGCTGCTAAATTATAAACTTCAGAAACCTTGGTACTTTCTAATAAATGAAGAGATGAAGACAAGTCGGTTAAATCAAAAGAAATTAAATTTAAATTCGGATGATCAAGTACACCTAATTCTTTTAATCGCCAAAAATTTGCGGAGCTGGCGCGTCGATAAGTGCCATAAATTCGATAACCTTTATTTAGTAGTAATTCTGCAAGATAGGCGCCATCTTGACCAGTAACTCCAGTAACTAGAATTGATTTTGTCATGATTTTTTCAGCTTTGAATAGTTTGCCCGATAAAATAACATAATCACGGGCTCTAGTGTTAGCACATTAACATGAGTTCGGCTTTTGCGGGTGACATAAATGTATCCGTGAAAACCGAACAACTAAATTAAACTTATTACGTAAAAGCAAAGCGATCAGATAATAAGGATTCTCTCGGTAATTGATGCTGTAAAAATACAGCCAGTGCTTTATCTGTCATTTCCCATGGCCCACAGGAATAAACCAGACAATCTTGCATATTTGGAAAATCTTGCACGATCATTTGATACGGCAAACCGATGGATTCATTTTCTACTAAATTGATAACGGGTCGTGTAAAAATAATTTTATAATTAAAATTCAAATTCTTTTTCCATATTTGAAAATGATCCTCTAAAACTAAATCTCGACGATCTGACATACCCCAATATAATAAAAATTTACGCTGATCTTTAAATAACATGGCTTGCTCTAATATCGCTTTCACCTGAGAAATTCCCACTCCGCCAGCCAAAAGAATAATCGGTTTATTCGGCACGGGATGATATAAAACATTTCCATGCGGACCTAGTACGTTGATTTCTTTATGCTCTTGTAAGTAATCACGCAGCCGACATAAAATCGGGTCTTCTTGTGATTCACGAATAAAAAACTCAAGATCACCCAAAGCATTAGGCGCATTAGCAATAGAAAAAGGTATGATTTCTTTTTCGTTTAAAACAAATTCGACGTATTGACCAGGATAAAAATTAAATTCTGTAATAGGATGTAATTTCAAATAACGAATAGTTTCAGATAATAAGTGATTATTCCTAATTATAAATTTCATGCTGTCCGTACTTGTGGTTATAAGCGCTGAAGCTTGTACCCGCTTAGCATTTATTTATTCTCAACTGGATCGCGTCTTCTAATTAAATTATCAACTCAATCCAGTGTAGTTTATCCCTTCATAGAATCAAAGAAATCATCGTTAGTTTTGCTGAGTTTAAGCCGCTCAATTAAAAATTCACTCGCAGCGAGCTCGTCCATCGGGTGTAGTATCTTACGTAAGATCCACATCTTGTTGAGTTCGTCTGGTTTTGTCATTAATTCTTCGCGACGTGTACCTGAGCGATTGATATTAATAGCAGGGAATATACGTTTTTCAGAAATTCTACGATCTAAATGAATTTCCATGTTACCGGTACCTTTAAATTCTTCGTAAATCACGTCATCCATTTTTGAACCGGTTTCAACTAATGCTGTAGCTATGATGGTTAAGCTACCACCTTCTTCAATATTACGAGCAGCACCAAAGAAACGTTTGGGACGTTGTAGCGCATGCGCATCCACACCACCCGTTAACACTTTGCCGGATGCAGGAATAACCGTGTTATAAGCTCGAGCTAAACGGGTAATGGAGTCTAGCAGAATAACTACATCTTGCTTATGTTCAACCAAGCGCTTGGCTTTTTCAATCACCATTTCCGCGACTTGAACGTGACGAGCAGCAGGCTCATCAAAAGTACTCGCAACCACTTCACCTTTTACCGAGCGTTCCATTTCCGTAACTTCTTCAGGCCGCTCATCAATCAATAATACAATCAAAATACAGTCTGGATGATTTGCCGTAATTGAATGGGCGATATTTTGTAGCATCATCGTTTTACCCGCTTTAGGTGGCGAAACGATGAGACCACGTTGACCTTTACCAATTGGAGCAGTTAAATCAATAACGCGTGCAGTAATATCCTCCGTACTACCATTTCCAATTTCCATGACTAAGCGTTCGTTAGGAAATAATGGTGTAAGATTTTCAAATAATATTTTATTGCGTGAGGATTCTGGTTTTTCTAAATTAATGTCATTAACTTGTAATAACGCAAAATAGCGTTCGCCTTCTTTCGGAGGACGAATTTTGCCAGAAATGGTATCGCCAGTGCGTAAATTAAATCGACGAATTTGGCTAGGAGAAACATATATGTCGTCTGGACCCGCTAGATACGAACTGTCAGAGGACCGTAAAAATCCGAAACCATCTTGTAAAATTTCGAGGACACCATCCCCAAAAATGTCTTCGCCTTTTTTGGCGTGGGCTTTAAGGATATTGAAAATAATATCTTGTTTGCGGGTTCGCGAAACGTGATCGATTTTCATTTCTTGTGCAAGGTCAGTTAATTCCGCAGCGGATTTTTTCTTAAGTTCAGTCAAATTCATAGAGTTTATTTAAACCTATATTGTTATTGGGCCCTAAGGCATGGATTTCAAACATATGGGGTTTACCTGGAATCGATGGGGTCACCGGTTGGTTTCAGCAATATTATTGCTTACTAAGTCACAGACCACAAGTCTGTGACCCTATATTAAAATTGTATGAAACAAATTTCAAGCTCTTCTTCTTAGCAAATTAGATATTTTCATCCAAGAAGGCCATTAACTGGGACTTCGTGAGGGCACCGACTTTGGTCGAAACCACATCGCCATCCTTAAAAATCAATAAACTAGGAATACCACGCACACCATATTTGGCGGGAACTTCAGTATTGTCATCGACATTCATTTTATAGACTTTTACCTTGCCATTATATTCTTTAGCAATCTCTTCAACGATCGGAATGATCATTCGGCAAGGTTGGCACCACTCGGCCCAAAAATCCACTAATACAGGTACTTTAGATTGTAATACATCGATCTCGAAATCTGCGTCTGTGGTTTGCTTCACATGTTCACTCATTGTTTACTTCTCCCTAATTAACTCTGTAAATGGTTAAGATAACGATGCTAATCGAATCACTGTTGAGTTGCAATCGTCATAAGTTAGTGCATGCATTGATTATGCCACCAAACACAAACATATTAATTACGTACAAAAAAATCAATACTGGAATAGCAGATAAATCAAAACCCGCGACTGGCGGTATCATTTTTCTGGATCGTAATAATAATGGTTCACATAAAAGATATAAAATTTCACTCGCGGGATTGTTATACAAATTCGGCATCCAACTTACAATAGCTTGAAAAATAATAGCGTAGAAATAAATATTCACAAGTTTAGTGCCGATTTCTGCTATTACAAGCAATGTCGTGCTTAATAATACAGAACTACTTTTAATGTGGAATAATTGAAGTAAAAGCACGGATATTAATTCCAGCACCAATACTAGAATTACGATTGCAAAATCATAACCTCGAAAACTAGGCACTAACTTTTTTAATGGTTTTACGACGCAATCCGTTAATCTAATGATTAATTGAATAACCGGATTATGATAATTAGCACCGCGTTTCTGTAACAAAAAACGCAACATCAACACATAGATGTATGCACTTAAAGCCATTTGAATTAAAAGAACGATTGCACTGGCGAAATAACCCATCTCTCTACTCTCACTTACTCACTTTTTCTCACTACAATTCTGGGCCATTATATCACAGGTCTTAAGCAGAATTGTATTTTTTAGAAGCTAACAGAATCTCAGCTGGATACAACTACTTAACCAACTCCATAGGGCCCGCCTGGCGCGCACCGAATATAGCGGTGCCCACGCGGACGAGATTACTGCCACAAATTATCGCCGATTCTAAATCACTGGATGTTCCCATCGATAAGGTATCCATATCGGAATATTGTAGCTGTAATCGCTGAAACGTTTTATGGGCTAGCAAAAAAATCTTTTCTTGCTGCTCTGCGTCGGCGATTAAATCTGGAAATACCATTAAACCGCGCAAACGCAAATTTTTTAGTTCTGCAAAAATCAGCAAAAAATCTTCTATCCTTGTTGATGGTACTCCTAATCTCGCAGATCCTGGCTGCAAGTTTATTTGTACGCAAACATTTAAAGGCAGAAGATCATCAAGTCGAAATGCATTTAATCGATGCGCTATTCTTTCATCGCAAACGGAATGTACCCAAGTAAAATTTGCTGCAATTTGCCGCGTTTTATTGGATTGAACGTTCCCAATATAATGCCATTCAATCGGAAAAGATTTTAAGGCTTGTATTTTTTGTAGGGCTTCCTGCAAATAATTTTCAGCAAAATCTCTTTGGCCCGCAAGAAATGCTTGCTCGATTCTTCCAATTGTTTGCGCTTTACTGACTGCTACTAAACGTACGCTATCTTTACGTTGAGCTTGTTTTAACGCAGAATCTATTCTTGATTTTATTTTTATTAAATTATCAGCAATACTCATTCAAAATTAGGGCCCGCTGCTGCAATCTCTGGCGCGACAGCAAATTTAGCAAAATTTTCTTTAAATTTTTGCGCTAAGATTTTTGCCGTTGTTTCGTACTCTTTTAAATTAGTCCACGTATTTCGTGGATCCAATAATTTAGTATCCACGCCTGGCAGCGTTTTAGGAATCACAATATTAAATCCCGGCAAAATCTCAGTCGGTTGATTTTGAACTGTTCCTTCAACAATGGCGGTGATAATAGCGCGCGTAGTGGGAATACTAAAACGTTTTCCGCCTTTACCATAGGCGCCTCCACTCCAACCTGTATTCACTAAATAAACGGGCACATTGGTTTCTTGCAAGCGTTTCATCAATAAATTTGCATACTCCGTTGCAGGACGCGGGAAAAATGGTGCTCCAAAACAAGTACTAAATGTCGGACTAATTGCAGCTTGACTACCAACTTCAGTGCTCCCCACTAATGCAGTATAACCGCTTAAAAAATAATATGCCGCTTGTTGCTTTGTCAATAATCCCACGGGCGGCAATACGCCATAAAGATCGCAAGTTAGAAAAATCACAGCTTGTGGAATTCCACCTTTATTTTCATCGACGCGAAGTTCAATATGTTCGCGCGGATAAGCGACGCGAGTATTTTGTGTGAGCTTATCATCCGCATAATCTGGCACACCTTTTGCATCTAACACAACATTTTCCATTAAGGCGCCTTCTTTAATCGCGCCCCAAATGACAGGCTCATTTTCACGCGAAAGATTAATACATTTCGCATAACATCCACCTTCGAAATTAAATACATTATTCCGACTCCAACCATGCTCATCATCTCCAATTAACAAACGATCTGGATCGGCTGATAATGTCGTTTTTCCTGTACCGGACAATCCAAAAAATAAAGCAACATCTCCTGCTTTTCCCATGTTTGCCGCACAATGCATAGGTAATACATCTTGTTCGGTTAAAATAAAATTTAATACTGTAAACATCGCTTTTTTCATTTCACCTGCATATTGCAAACCAATTAATAAAACTTTTTGCTCGGTGAAATTTAAAATCAACACAGCTTCACTATTTACTCCATCACGAGTGGGATCGGTATTTAGGCCTGAAGCATTTAAAATGGTCCAGGGTTTTTTATTGGATTTATTCCCATCTCGCGGACGGATAAATAAATTTCTCGTAAATAAATTATGCCAAGCTAATTCGGTTATAACATCAACCGGTAAACCGAATTTTTCATCCTCACCAACCTGCAAATGCGATATATAAGATTGTCGTTGAGCTAGATATTCGCTGGCTTTTTGCCAAAGCGTCGAAAATATTTCTGCACTAATGGGTTGATTGATACTACCCCAGGCTACGGTTTTTTCAGTTAGCGCGTCTTTTACGATAAAACGATCTTTAGGCGAACGTCCCGTACGTTTTCCGGTATTCACACAAAGCGCTCCCGTGCTGCTTAATACCCCCTCCTGATTTTTTAAAGCCTCTTCAACTAATTGTTGACTGGTCAAGGTCTTATGGATTGTGGGTTTAGGCGTTGACATGAAAATATTCCTTCTGTATAGGCTAGGCTGCAAAATTATGGCAAATTATTTGTCCTATGAATAGTAGTAATGTTCAATTACAATAGCCACGTGCTCAAAATCCACGCATAATGACTTCAAATCGATAAAGGCGTATGCTTTAATCGACGCGAAGTTAAAAATGCTAATTAGAGCTTTTTTCTGAATAAATTTAGAAAATTAATACAAAACACTTCAAAGAGCTGCCATCGATGACAGAAAAAAACAATTACTTAGCTCAACACTTTTTAGTGGCAATGCCCACGCTCAATGATCCCACATTTAAAAAATCAGTTGTTTACGTGTATGAGCATAATGAAAAAGGTGCTATGGGTATGGTGATCAACAAACCCATGCAAATTAATTTAGGTAATATATTAAAGCACCTCGGAATTGATTCTATAAAAGATGATGTCATTACTCTGCCTGTATTAATGGGCGGTCCGGTAGGACAAGAGCACGGATTTATTCTTTACCAAGCCGCCAAGAAAAAGCAAAAAAGTATTGAAATTACCGCATCCAAAGATATGTTGGAGCGCATTGCCACAGGCAAAGGACCAAATGATTTTCTCGTAACTCTAGGCTATGCCGGTTGGACGAGCGGACAAATCGAGCAAGAAGTCGCGCGTAACGACTGGCTGATTGTACCCGCAGATCCCACTATTTTGTTTACCACCCCCATTGGTCAGCGTTGGCAAGGTGCTGCTCAACTCATCGGTGTGGATATCAATCAAATTTCAAGCCTAACAGGGCGAGGATGAGCGAGCATCACATCTTACTTGGGTTTGATTTCGGTTTACGTGACCTCGGCGTGGCAGTAGGTCAAACCGTAACTGGAAATGCCAAACCGCTCCCAACTTTACGTGCACAAAATGGGATTCCAAATTGGGAACAAATCGCCGCGCTAATCTCGAATTGGCGTGTCGATGGTATTATCGTCGGCGTCCCCGTTAATATGGATGGAACCGAACAAAATACGACGTTTGCCGCGCGCAAATTTGCAAATCGATTACGCGCACGTTTTCAATTACCGGTTTATCAAGTCGATGAACGTCTCACAACTCGGGAAGCTAAATCTTTATTTGGTGAACAAGAGACTCCAAATATTAAAATTGATAGCTATGCAGCAAAGCTTATTTTAGAATCGTGGCTGCGTGAACAGACTAAATAAAAATTCACAACCGAGCGTATTATGCAAAAATTTCCATTGCGTCATCTCTTAAGCATCAAACAATTAGATCGCAGCATGATTGAAACTATTCTCAAAACTGCGCAGCAATTATTGAATGATTGCAATCATGATTTACAAGGAAAATTAATTGCAAATTTATTTTTTGAAGCAAGTACACGTACACGAATTTCATTTCAAATTGCAGAAGAACGATTAGGGGCTATGTCGATTACACCAGAAATGCAATCTACTTCTTTAACAAAAGGGGAAAGTTTACTCGATACAATTAAAACTATTGAAGCCATGGGCGTTAATGCATTTGTCATTCGGCATCGTGAAAATGGAATTATGTCTTGGATTGCTGAACATTTAAATGGAAATACCCACATAATTAATGCTGGTGAAGGCTGGTTGCAACATCCTACGCAAGCACTGTTAGATTTATTTACCATTCAACAATTCAAACCAGATTGGGCTACTTTAAGTGTTGCAATTATCGGAGATTTATTACATTCACGCGTTGCGCGCTCTTTAGTGGACGCACTACATATAATGGACGTCAAAGATATTCGTTTAATTGCTCCTTCTGTTCTACATCCAGAAGAAGATATCAGTAAAAAAACCCACAATTTTACTGATTTAGCCGAAGGTTTAGCAGATACGGATGTCGTTGTTTGCTTACGTTTACAAAAAGAACGAATGAGTCGAGAGCATTTAATTAACGAATCCGAATTTTGTCGACTCTACGCTATCAATGCAAATAGCATTAAATATGCAAAACCGGATGCCATTGTCATGCATCCCGGCCCAATAAATCGTGAAATTGAAATTTCTTCTGACGTCGCAGACAGCAAAGCTTCTGTTATTTTAAATCAAGTAAAAAATGGCGTTGCGATACGCATGGCCGTTTTAAAATTATTATTGTCCTAAAAATAAAATCTGATAACACAATATCTGGATTAGAATTTTTTACACAAAACTAAAAATATTCCTCTTGCTTCATGCGCAATAAGCGCGTAGATTTTTACCCTCTCACGAAAAAAACTTCTGAATAATAACTACGCAAAAATAGTGCATACAGATTTTTATTTTTCTGTAATAGAATAGCCTCATTACTCTGATGCTCCCATTGTTAAATTCCCGTTAATTTAACCCTTGGCAAAAAATTAAGAGGATCAAAAAGTGTCCGCAACCTCTCTGTGGAAAAAATGCCTAGAATATTTAAAAGCGGAAATTCCACCGCAACAATATACGAGCTGGATTCTTCCGCTACATGCTGATGAATCACAGCCGCATAATATTCAATTATTAGCACCCAACCAATTCGTGTTAGGTTGGATTAACACGCATTTTTTAAAAAGAATAAAAGAATTAATGGAAGAGCTTAGTGAAAATAATCCTCCACGAATTACTTTAACTCTCGGTAGTAAAACCTCATCTAATGCGGTATCCATCCCTGGCGTCGTCAAAAAAGATCAAAAGCCAGTGAACACGCCTATTACTTTCAGCAAAGCAGCTGAACCCACTCATAGTAATTTGAATCCATTATTCACTTTTGACTCTTTTGTTGAGGGAAAATCCAATCAATTGGCCCGCGCAGCCGCCCAACAAATTGCACAGAATCCAGGACATGCTTATAACCCATTATTTTTGTATGGCGGTGTCGGTTTGGGCAAAACGCATTTAACCCACGCAATGGGCAACCATATCTTAAAGCACAATCCGAACGCTAAAGTGCTGTATTTACATTCAGAACGTTTTGTCGCTGATATGATTAAAGCGTTGCAGCGCAATGCTATGAATGAATTTAAACGTTACTATCGCTCTGTAAATGCCTTGTTAATCGATGATATTCAATTTTTCGCGGGAAAAGATCGTTCGCAAGAAGAGTTTTTTCACACTTTTAACGCACTACTGGATAGCCAACAACAAATTGTATTAACCTGTGATCGCTATCCCAAAGAAATTAACGGTCTGGAAGAACGTTTACAATCTCGCTTTGGTTGGGGCTTAACCGTCGCCATCGAACCACCCGATTTAGAAACTCGAGTTGCTATTTTAATGACAAAGGCTGAACTTTCTAAAACACATTTACCCAATGAAGTGGCATTTTTTATAGCTAAAAATATCCAATCGAATGTTCGTGAATTAGAAGGTGCGCTGAAACGTGTTATTGCCAATTCTCACTTCACAGGTCAACTGATTACCATCGAGTTCACCCGCGAAGCATTAAAAGACCTCCTGACGCTGCAAGCTAAGCTGGTCACCATTGAAAATATCCAACGTACTGTTGCAGAATATTACAAAGTTAAAGTGGGTGACTTATTATCTAAGAAACGTAATCGTTCTATTGCACGACCACGGCAGATAGCTATGGCATTAGCAAAAGAGCTGACCAACCATAGTTTGCCGGAAATTGGCGATGCTTTTAACGGTCGTGATCACACCACTGTGTTACATGCATGTCGTAAAATCAAAGAATTGTTGTCGAGTACCCTTGATGTACAAGAGGATTGGAAAAATTTATTACGCATTTTGTCGGCTTAATTGGGAGGCACTATGAGAATTAATTTACAACGCGAGATGTTACTTAAACCTTTGCAGATGGTGATTGGTGTAGTCGAACGTAAACAGACCATACCCATACTCTCAAACGTGTTGCTCAACATAAAGGATAATAAACTATCCTTTACGGGCACAGACACCGAAATAGAATTGATTGCTCATGTTGATAAAGATGAAATTGACCCCCTTGTTGTTTTAACACTGCCCGGTCGTAAGCTTTTGGATATATGTCGCGCTTTACCTGAAAATGCACCCATTGAACTTTATCAAGAAAAAGAAAAAGTCATTTTGTCTTCTGGACGCAGTCGCTTCATGTTATCCACTTTGCCAGCTAAAGATTTTCCCAATATTGAAACCCACAATGCCTATTTTTCTTTTACTATAGAACAACAACAACTGAAACAATTACTGCAACGCACCTATTTTGCGATGGCGCAAGCGGATGTTCGTTATTATTTAAATGGGATGCTGTTTGAACTGCAAGACAATCAGTTGCGCACTGTAGCGACTGATGGACACCGATTAGCGTTTAATATGACACATATTTCATCCGCTGCTCCTGAAAAAATGCAAGTGATCATTCCTCGCAAAGGCATCCTTGAATTATTGCGACTTCTTGAAGACCACGATCGCGAAATTGGCATTACTTTAAGTAATGGCCATATTCACGTGATTACGGATAATTTTATGTTTACTTCGAAATTAATCGAGGGTCGTTATCCCAATTATGACCGTGTTATTCCCCGTAATGGTAATAAATCCATCTTGATCGATCGTGACACCTTAAAACAGTCACTCAGTCGTTCAGCCATTCTTTCCAATGAAAAATTTCGCGGGGTTCGCTTAGAGTTGGGCAGTAATCAAATAAAAATTACTACTAACAATCCCGAACAAGAATGTGCCGAAGAAGAAATTCACGTGGAATATAGTGATGAAATCTTAGATATCGGTTTTAATATTAATTATTTGTTGGATGTCTTGAATATTGTTAAACCTGGACTGGTTAAACTGACATTTAAAGATTCAGACAGCAGTGTAGTCATCGAAGAAGTTGAAAATGAATGGTTCAGCGTATTTGTTATTATGCCTATGCGACTCTAAGGTTACTCATTCCTGAGACCCAGGGATTTGAATTCCTAAACCGCCATCGATACGATAAGCTTGCCCTGTTATAAATTCGGCTTCTTCGCTACATAAATATAAGACCAAACTCGCCACTTCTTCTGCTTTACCCATTCTTTTTACCAGATGCATTTCCTCACAGTCGTGCAATACCTTAGCTGGATCTTTTGATGTTTGGAACGCATTATGGACCAATGGCGTATCAATAGTGCCGGGACACACGGCGACACAGCGAATATTCGGTGCATAATCTACCGCAATACTGCGTGTTAAACCTAATAATGCAGTTTTTGAGGTGCAATAAGGAGCTGTTCTGGCTTGCGTGAGAAAAGCTACAGCGCTAGACATATTTACTACCGCTCCTTTTTTCATTAAAGGCAATGCGTATTTGGCGCAAAGAAAACACCCTTTTAAATTAATATCCATTACGCGGTCCCACTCATTTTCAGAGGTTTCCGTGACCGAACCATAATGTTGAATCCCTGCATTATTAATTAAATAGTGAATTTCAGCTGATTTCGTAGTAATTTGATCAAATGCACGTTTAACAGAGTCCGCGTTACCAACATCACATTGAATATAAGTGACATGTTTCCCAAGTGCTTTAATATTTTGAGCCTCGGAATCAATATCCAGGACAAATACTATCGCTCCTTCACGCTCAAATGCCTGCGTAATCGCGAATCCAATCCCCTTAGCTCCACCGGTAACAATAACACCCTTTTTTTTGAAGCGCACTAATCCACCCATGCTCTATCCTTCGTGTTTGTAAAGATGCAAATTCATTAACTGCATGATACTCTTGCATCAATAAACATTGATCTGAATTCCATGCCAACACTTGATACTCTAAGCATACAACATTTTAGAAATTTAACGGCGGTAAATTTAGTCTTATCTCCTCGTTTCAATATTTTCTATGGTAATAATGCCTCAGGGAAAACCAGTTTACTTGAAGCTATTTATTATTTAGGTATGGGAAAATCATTTCGTACCGCCTATCCCGCCAGCATAATTCAACATCAAACCGATCAGTTTTTAATGTTTGCCAAAATTCAAAATGCCACACAACAACACGTTTTAGGCATTGAACGCACGCGTGAAGGCGAACGCCAAATTAAATTGGACGGGGAAAATCAAATTGGTATTGCTCCTGTCACTAAATTATTGCCCATTCAATTTATGAGCCCCACGAGCTACCGTTTTTTTCATGATGGTCCCAAGATACGACGGCAATATTTAGATTGGGCCCTGTTTCACGTGGAACATGACTTTCTTTTTACTTGGCAACGCTGGCAACGTGTATTGAAGCAAAGAAATAGCGCCCTCAAATCCCGCCAGAACGTTGAAGTGTGGAATTATGATTTTATTACACTGGGAGAATCCATAGATCAGATGCGCAGACAGATGTTTTTGCATTTATTGCCAATTTGTTTACAGCAATTACAATTATTATTGCCGGATATTGAATTCTCTGTGCGCTACTCACGGGGATGGGATAATGGAACGGATTTAAGAGAATTGCTATATAAATATGCCCAACGTGACCGACAACTAGGTTATACCTATTACGGTCCACAGCGAGCGGATCTGCAATTATGGGTCGGCTCTGATCCCGTGCAAAATGTCCTTTCGCAGGGGCAACAAAAGCTGGCCGCTTATGCCCTACACCTTGCTTTAGGCACTGTTTTACACCAATATGCTTCAAGTAATCCAATCTATTTAGTGGATGATTTACCCTCGGAGCTAGATAGTAAAAATCGGGTAAAAATTTTATCTGCTTTAGCCTCATTACAGGCTCAAGTCTTTATTACCAGTATTTCGGCGCAGGATTTAGGTCATTTAACCACCGATAAGCCTATTAGGATGTTCCACGTGGAGCATGGTAAAATAGAAGTGTTGGAAAGCACTCTATCCGTTCTAGAATCAACAAGTTAGCGTCGATAAACACCCCTCCAACATCATGCAAACTGTGATATAATGTGTAGTTTTTTCAGTACAATGAGATCTAATTATGTCTGATGCGAATAATAGCACCTACGACTCTACGGCGATTCAGGTTTTAAAAGGGCTGGATGCAGTCCGTAAAAGACCCGGTATGTATATCGGTGACACTGATGATGGCTCTGGTCTTCACCATATGGTTTTTGAAGTCGTCGATAACTCAATCGATGAAGCACTCGCCGGTCATTGTAATAACGTTTGGGTCATCATTCATAATGATGGTTCGGTGAGCGTAAAAGATAATGGACGCGGAATTCCCACTGATATCCACCAAGAAGAAGGACGTTCTGCTGCCGAAGTCATTATGACTATGTTACACGCAGGCGGAAAATTCGATAAAAATTCATATAAAGTTTCGGGTGGATTACACGGTGTGGGTGTCTCTGTTGTTAACGCATTGTCGGAAACATTGGAATTAACCATTCGCTCCAACGGTGTCGTGCATTATCAACTATATAAAATGGGTGTTCCACAAGAACCTCTAAAAGTGATCGATAAAACGCAAAAAACAGGCACCGAAGTTCGTTTTAAACCCAGTCCAACTATTTTTACCAATATCGATTTTCATTATGATATTTTAGCCAAACGTTTACGTGAATTATCCTTTTTAAATTCTGGCGTACGCATCGAATTAACCGACGAGCGCACCGGTAAGGAAGATGTTTTTCAATACACAGGTGGCATCAAAGCATTCGTTGAGCATTTAAATAGTAAGAAAACACCCGTCCATCCCAGCGTTATTGATTTCACCGCCGAATACAGTGATATGATCATTGAAGTAGCGATGCAATGGAATGATGGATTTCAAGAAACTCTATTTTGTTTCACCAATAATATTCCACAACGCGATGGCGGCACGCACTTAGCCGGGTTTCGTGCGGCATTAACACGAACGCTTAATTCCTATATTGAAAAAGAAGTCTCCAAAAATAATAAAATCACTTTAGTAGGAGACGATTCACGCGAAGGGTTAACTGCGGTGCTATCCGTTAAAGTGCCTGACCCTAAATTTTCGTCACAAACCAAAGATAAACTGGTCTCCTCGGAAGTTAAACCCGCAGTAGAATCTTGCGTAGCTAAAAAATTAAGTGAATTTTTAGAAGAAAATCCAAAACAAGCCAAATTAATTGCGATGAAAATCGTAGATGCCGCGCGTGCGCGCGAAGCAGCGCGTAAAGCGCGCGAAATGACACGTCGCAAAAATGTCCTCGATGTTGCAGGATTACCTGGCAAACTAGCCGATTGCCAAGAAAAAGACCCCAGTCTTTGTGAATTGTTTCTCGTTGAGGGTGATTCAGCAGGCGGTTCTGCAAAACAAGCGCGTAATCGAAAATACCAAGCAATCTTGCCTTTAAAGGGTAAAATATTAAACGTTGAGAAGGCGCGTTTCGATAAAATGTTAGCCTCTCTTGAAGTCGGCACCCTGATTACTGCTTTAGGTTGTGGCATTGGTCGAGAAGAATACGATCCTGATAAGTTACGGTATCACCGAATTATTATTATGACCGACGCCGACGTAGATGGTTCACATATTCGCACCTTACTACTGACTTTCTTTTATCGTCAGATGCCTGAATTAGTAGAACGCGGACATATATTTATCGCTCAGCCTCCTTTATACAAAGTGAAAAAAGGTAAGCAAGAGCAATATATCAAAGATGACACAGCCTTCGATCAATATTTATTACAACTCGCGCTGGACGAAGCGAAATTGCATCCCAACTCTAGAGCGCCAGCTATTAATGGCCAAGCCTTGGAAGATTTAGCCATTCACTACCGCAAAGCCTACCGCAGTATTCAACGCTTGGGTAAACGTTTTCCATTGGAAATTATCAACCAGCTTTTGCATATTCAGCCCACTGCTGTTGAAGATCTGAAAGTGAAAGAAAAAGTCGAGCGTTGGGCACAAGATTTACAACAAGCGATGGTGCGCTCTAATAATCGAAGCGGTGTGTCTTATCAAGTTAACATCAAACATGATTCCGAGCGCGAGCTCTATTTACCGGTAGTTACCATAACCAATCATGGTGTGAGCAATGATCATCAGCTTTCATTAGATTTCTTTAGCTGTCGTGATTATTGCGTCATCATTGATCTTTTTCACAAAATAAATGGCTTAATTGAAGAGGGTGCTTTTGTAACTCGTGGTGATAAACGTCAGCCCGTGGAAAATTTTGAATCTGCACTAGAATGGTTACTCCAAGAAGCCAAACGCGGCTTAGCTATCCAACGCTATAAAGGTCTCGGGGAAATGAATCCCGATCAGTTATGGGAAACAACTATGGATCCGATCTCCCGTCGCATGCTGAAAGTGAACATTGAGGATGCGGTTTTAGCCGATGAAATGTTTACGACTTTAATGGGAGATCAAGTTGAGCCAAGACGCAAATTTATTGAAGAAAATGCATTGGCCGCTGAAAATATTGACGTTTAATAACGTGAATTGAGGTTGCCCGCCACATTCCCAAGGTAGTAAGCAAACATTTTTATTTAAAAATGATGCGCATATTTAGGTGTATGCCCCAAAGCACGATAACGTTTAATCGGTCCGGTTTGCGCATGGGGCGGTGCAGCCGTATTTGCTGTTGTGTAATGATTATCATAAACCTGAGGATGAGAGTCATCAGCACATCCACATAAAAGCACAGAAACCAATCCTAACGCTAATATTGGCAACTTCATCTTAACTCCTTTATGTTACTTCCATCAGGAAATATTGCACACTTGCGGTATGTGTATTTTTAATTATATGCCAATTTTGCGGAAAAATTAAATCTTGAATGCTATTTTCCATTTCCACATAAACGAGTGAATGCGATTTCACTAAGTTTTTTTGAATTAACCACGCAACTGCAACTGTAATTAAATTTTGATGAAAAGGAGGATCTAAAAAAACGATATCAAAAAACGCAACGTTAGAAATATGTATTTCTGGAATAGTGCCTTTCTGAATAATAATATTATCTGCCTGCAACACTTCTTTATTTTTTAATAAATACGCTATTACCTGCGGATCTTGATCACACATCACTACTGATTTTGCGCCACGTGACGCAGCTTCAAAACCAATAGCACCACTACCCGCAAATAAATCCAAACAAGTTGCATCCACAATATTAGGCATCAACCAATTAAATAAAGTTTCTCGCATGCGATCATGCGTAGGTCTTAATCCCGGAATATCAGGAAATGTAATTTTTCGTTGTCGCCACTTTCCGCCAATAATTCTTACCTGATTCTGCTTTTTCATGGCTTAGTGGTTTGCATACCTACAACTATCGTATTTAAATCACCAAATTTCACAACTTTCGCAAACGCGTTTTTAGCACTTTCTGGCGTTACATTTTTAATGTTATCAGTATATTTGTCTAGATAATCCAGCGGCAATTGATAAAATGCAATATTAGCTACCGCTTGCAGAACTCCACTATTGGTAGACATTTTTATCGGAAAATCACCCAATAAATTCATTTTCGTTGATTGTAATTGCGCGACAGTAGGTCCGTGCTGAATATAATCTTTTAATAACGCGTTGACCATATTGATCGCTTCTGTCGTTTTCTCTGAACGCGTTTGTAAGATAATACTAAAGGGGCCCCCTGCTTTTAAGGGCGAAAATCGACTATAAACACCATACACAAGTCCCGATTGATTGCGTACCTTTTCAAATAATAAAGAAGTCATCGATGCCGCAGCACCTAAAACTTGATTGCCTACCATTAAATTAAAATAATCGGGGTTTGAAAATTTAATACTGTTTTGTCCGGAAATAATGGTATTTTGTGTAGTCGGCATGGGAATAAAAATATTTTTTCCCTTATTCGTTTGAACCGCATCTGGTAAATTAGCTGCAGGTTGTCCATTACCTAATTGACCTGCAATCATTTCCGCAATTTTTAGCGCTTTCGCCGTATCTACAGCTCCTACAATAATAATTTTCGCATTTTGACGATTATAATATTTTTGATAAAACTGCTGTGCATCAGTATTTTTAATTGCAGCCACGGTGTCTAAAGTTCCAAAAGTGGGATGTCCGTAAGGCTGATTACCATAGATGCTAGCAAAAAAAGCATTTGCTGCTACATAAGATGGTGTTTGCGAGCCTTGGCGTATGCTATCTAATATCTGTCCGCGCACTCGTTCAAAGTCATTAGTGGCAAAATTGGGTTGACCCAACACATCTAAAAAAGTAGTTAATGCCGGCTGTAGATATTTGTCATCTGCCAATGAACGTAAACTTGCTAAAGCTTTATCGCGGTCCGCTGACGAACTAAATTGTGCGCCAACACTGTCGAATTCTTTTGCAATCTGCGTCGCTGTTCGAGTTTTTGTGCCCTCACCTAACATGCTCGCCGTGAAATAAGCAATTCCCCAATTATTTTGATCATACGCAGAGCCCGCAGTAAAAATGACGGCAAGATCAATAATCGGAACTTCTTGTCGCGAGACAAAATACACAGGAAATCCCTGCTGCGTTTTAAAATATTCAATCTTATAGTGTGCAGCAGGGACTGTTTTATTGGTATTTTCGATCGGCTGTGCCATTAAAGCTAATGGCCAAATCAATAAAATTTTCGGTATCCAATTTTTAATGCGAAATTTTTTCATTGGCCTGGCTCTCTCCTGGGCTGAACATTTAAAGGAGGTTTCATTTGTGCTGACATCGTTTCGGGATGCAATGTGGCAACCGTTAATGCTTTTGGAATTAATAATAATTTAGCAATTTGTTGAATTTGTTCTGGAGTTACTTTATCAATATTATTAATATAATTTTCACCATATTGCCAAGAAAGTCCTACTGCTTCCGGCGCACCTAAAACCATCGCTTGATCTTGCACTGAATCACGACTGTAGACTTTACTTGCTATCATTTGTGCTTTTACGCGTTGCAACTCATCCGGAGTAATAACTTTTTGCTGCAACTGAATAATTTCATCATAAATCGATTTTTCTAAATTATAAGTGAGGCTCCCTTTTCCAGGTATCGAGAAAATTTGCAAAAGCGTACTGTGCAAATTAAATGGGTCATACGAGGTTTGGACGGAAGTTGCAATGCGTTGCTGACGAATTAATTTATTTTGCAATCGTGAACTACTGCTGCCACCTAAAATATTACTGAGAACATCTAGCGCGTAAGGTTGCCATGCCAGTTTTGTGGTTGTAATCGTAGGCGCTTGATAGCCCTGGATGAGGAATGGCAATTGCGCGGGTAAATTTACATCGACACGAATGGGACCCAGTGAAGCGACTTCTGTGCGTGGCTTTAATAGTGGGACCTCTTTTTTTGGAATAGGTCCAAAATATTTTTGCGCCAATTGGTAAACCTGATCGGGTTTAACATCACCTACCACCACGATAATTGCATTATTGGGTTGATACCAGGTTTTATACCAATCTAAGGCATTTTTCGCCGTCATATTTTGTAAATCCGTCATCCAACCAATTGCTTGATGATGATAAGGATTATTAATAAATGCCGCAGCATTAAATCTTTCGAAAGTAACTGCTTGAGGATTATCGTCATAACGCATACGACGCTCTTCCATTACCACTTGAATTTCTTTCGCAAAATCCTGCTCACTCATGAGCGCATTATGCATGCGATCTGCTTCCAGCATAAAACTCAAAGGCAGCTGATTGGCAGGCAATAATTCGTAATACATTGTGAAATCATTATCGGTCATAGCATTTTGCTCACCGCCGACTTCACTAATCATTTTTTCGAATTTACCCGCCGGAAATTTTTGTGTGCCACGGAACATCATGTGTTCTAAAACATGGGAAATTCCTGTAATCCCATTATGCTCGTAACTACCGCCAACCTTATACCAAATCGTAAAAATAACCACCGGCGAACGGTGGTCCTCTTTAACAATCAACTTAAGTCCATTATTTAAACGAAACTCTTGAATTGCCGGGGTCGTTGCATAAATCGGCGAGAAGATAAGTCCTAAAACAAACAAAGAATTTTTCAACCATACCTTCACTGGTTTTCCCTCGTAATTTTGACGCTTTATAATTAATCCGTGTTAAAATCTGCAAAGTATTGTAACGGGTTTAGAAAGGATTTGCATGCATGTTTGGCTACTTAAAATCGAAAAAAAATAAAAATGATCAAACAGAACAATCATCTACTGAAACTTCCACCAATAACGGTGGTTGGTTTAAGCGATTACGTGAAGGATTAAAACGCACACGCTCAAGTTTAGCAGACGGTATTTCAAATCTCGTTCTCGGAAAAAAAGTCATTGACGACGAGCTGTTAGAAGAGCTGGAAACCACATTACTTTCCGCTGACGTCGGAGTTGAAGCCACACAAATGATCCTAGAAAATCTATCACAGAAAGTGAAACGCAAAGAACTCAATGATCCGGAAGCATTAATAAAAAACTTGCAAGAACAATTACGCGCTATCCTCGAACCTTGTGCCCGTCCTCTCGAAATTAAGCATAAACCATTTACTTTATTAATGGTGGGCATCAATGGGGCCGGGAAAACCACCAGTATTGCTAAACTCGCGCATTTTTTTCAGAATGAAAATAAAAAAGTAATACTCGCAGCCGGAGATACTTTTCGTGCTGCTGCTATTGAACAATTACAAGTTTGGGGCGAACGCAATGAAGTTCCCGTCATCGCACAACAAAATGGTGCCGACAGCGCTTCCGTAATTTATGACGCATTACAAGCAGCCCAAGCCCGTAATTATGATATTTTAATTGCTGACACGGCAGGACGCCTACACACTCAATCTCACTTGATGGATGAGCTCGCTAAAATTAAACGCGTAATGACCAAGCTCGATCCAGAAGCGCCGCATGAAACAATGTTAGTGTTGGATGCTGGCATTGGACAAAATGCATTAATTCAAGCTCAGCAATTTCATCAAGCAATAGGTATTAATAGCATCACGCTGACAAAATTAGATGGCACCGCGAAAGGCGGAATTATTTTTGCTATCGCACACAAAATGCAATTACCGATTCGATTTATCGGTGTTGGTGAACAAATGGAAGACTTGAAACCCTTTGATGCCGATGAGTTTGTGGATGCGCTATTTACCAAAACCACATAACGGTCACTTCGTCCTACAGAAATAATCTGATACAGTATACCTTGATATAAAAATGTTACTGCGTGAGTGAGATATGATTCAATTTGTTAACGTTAGCAAAATTTATGTGAGCGGATATCGTGCATTAAATTCCGTTAATTTTATGATTCATCCTGGTGAAATGGTCGTATTAACCGGTTTGTCCGGTTCGGGAAAAACCACTATTTTTAAACTTTTATTGCGATTAATTACACCTACTGAAGGCCACATTATTGTTAATCAAAAAAATATCGCGACATTAAAAAAATCTGAATTACCACATTTACGTCGATGGATTGGAACTGTTTTTCAAAACCCTCAGCTCATTCAAACACAAACAGTTTTCGACAACGTTGCATTACCTTTATTAGTTGCAGGGTATCGAATCGAGCATGTAAATTTACGTGTCAACGCTGCATTAAATAAAGTAGGATTAACTCAAAAAAGCCATCTATTTCCAACTGAACTTTCTAGCGGCGAACAAAAGCGCACGGAGATTGCTCGCGCAATTGTAAGTACACCTAAAATTCTATTGGTTGATGAACCTACCGAAAATGTCGATGCAGCTACCGCCATAGAAATGTTAAATTTATTTAAGGCCTTTAATCAAATTGGCATGACCATTGTTATTGCCACGCATCATAGAAATTTAATGCATGATGCACACACGCGTTGCTTACATATCAAAAATGCCTGTGTAGAAACCGGAGAAAAGCATGAGCAGGAAACAATCGTTACCTAAAGAAAATACAAAAAATAAAAAATCCCATCAATATAATAAATTTACATTTTTGTTATTAGCGCATTTGCGCGCATTTAAACATAGCATTACTGAAATTGCACGCAAACCCCTATCTTGTGCCATCACTGCTATTGTTATTGGTATTACCGTAGCAATTCCCGCCATTTTATATCTTTTATTACATAATTTTCAGCATCTAACGGGTCACTGGAACAACAAACCGAGTGTTTCCATTTATTTAAAATCCGATGTGACCGAAAATAAAATTAATGATTTATTGACCGCTCTGAAAAGCCAACCTAATATCGCCGAAATAAAATATATTTCTCCGCAAGAAGGTCTTAAAGACTTTAATCGTTATGCTGAATTTTCCGATGTTTTATCTTTATTGAAAGATAATCCACTGCCTCCCGTGATTACACTCACTTTTACACAAAATATCCGCGATGCGAGTTCATTAGATTCTTTGGTTAATTCTTTAAAAACTTTTCCGAGCGTGGATCAAATTAAATGGGATAGCCAATGGATTCAACGCATGCATTACATCCTCACCATCGCCAAACGCTTAATTTTAACTTTAACTATTTTGCTCGGAACCGCCGTCATCTTAGTCGTCAGCAATACGATTCGCCTCCATACTCAATCCCATCGCCAAGAAATGCAGGTACTTAAGTTAGTGGGTGCCAGCTACTCTTACATCCGCCGGCCCTACCTCTATCATGGCTTGCTTTATGGGGCACTGGGTGGCTTCTTGGCTTGTGCATTGATTGAATTAGTTTTTTCGTGGATATTGCCACCCGCGTTACTTTTGCTGCAAACTTACAACTCCATGACCCAAATTGAAACAACCAGTGCAATGACTGGGCTAGCTATACTTACTAGTACGATATTACTAGGATTGCTAGGTTCCTGGCTGGCTATCCGTCAACAATTAGACGCTCAATAGCACTTTTAATGCTTACATGATAGAATTGCAACCCGTGTTGAATGATAAATTAGAGTTTAGCTTATGAGTAACTTTTTACAGTGTATGGACGATCGAGCCCTCACGGTAGGCAGTCTTAGCTCGTATATTCAATGGGTTAACAAATTCCCCCTGCTGTCCGAAGAAGAGGAGCAGGAATTTGCGAATCGCTTACGTTATTACAACGACTTAGAAGCCGCGCGCAAACTCATCTTGTCCCATCTCCGTTTAGTCGTACGCATTGCTCGCAGTTATGCCGGCTATGGTTTACCACAAGGAGATTTAATTCAAGAAGGCAATATTGGGTTGATGAAAGCGGTTAAGCGCTTCGACCCCAAAGTCGGCGTTCGCCTAGTTTCCTTCGCGATCCATTGGATTCGCGCTGAAATTCACGAATTTATCTTACGTAATTGGCGCATCGTGAAGATCGCAACAACTAAAGCGCAACGTAAATTGTTTTTTAATTTAAGAAAATTAGGCAAAAAACGCGGTTGGTTTAGTGAAGCTGAGGTTGAAACTGTTGCCACTATGTTGAATGTCAGCAAGAAAGATGTCCAACAGATGGAAATGCGTCTAAACAACCATGATGAGGCTTTCGATGGTACCGATGACAGCGACAGTTCGTCTTTAGCGCCCTCCTGGAACGCACCCGTGCATTATTTAGAGGATAAACGCTACAATCCAGCTGACCAATTAGAAGAAAGCGATTGGGAAGATTCCCAACAAGATCGTTTAATGAATGCTATTGCGAGTCTTGATCAACGCAGTCAGGAAATTATTCAACTGCGCTGGCTTGCAGAAGATAAACCTACCCTACATGAACTTGCAGCCAAATTTCAAATTTCGGCAGAGCGTGTTCGCCAGTTAGAAAAAATGGCCATGCAAAAAATCAAAGCCACACTCCAAGATGCAGCTTAACCGAGCTTACCTCTGGTAGAAAGTCATATTAATAAGTTATGATGGACCATTCCTGCGAACGGCAGGAATGGTCAGATCATAACAAGAGGATACTATCGTGAAATTAAATCGATTTTTAATGCTAACTATTTCAGGTTTGGCTTTCTCCGGAATTTTGACTGCACAAGCAGTCAGTGTACCGAGTACTCCTGCCCCGACTACTTCATTTACGCCTGAACAAACAAAAGCAATTCAACAAATCGTTCACGACTACCTTTTGAATAACCCAGAAATTTTATTGCGCGTATCTGAAAAACTCAGAAAAAATATGGAGCAAAAAGCGCAACAACAAACGTTGCAATCCATTCAAGCCAACAAACAAAAACTATTTCATGATGCCAGCAATCCAGTAGCCGGTAATCCGCACGGAAATAAAATTTTAGTAGAATTTTTCGATTATCAATGTCCACATTGCAAATCTGTGAATAAAGCCATTCAAGCTTTAATTAGCAAAAATCCCGATCTTAAGGTGATTTTTAAAGAATTACCGATTTTAGGTGAAAATTCTATGTTGGCTTCAAAAGCGGCTTTAGCCGCAAATATGCAAGGAAAATACCTTCCTTTGCACGATGCGATGTTAGCTGAGAACGAACAATTAACTGAAGCCAAAATTATGGAACTAGCGAAAAAAGCAGATATTAATACCGATCAACTGAAAAGAGATATGGATAGTCCCGCGGTTATGCAGCAAATTACTGCAAATGGCGAACTCGCTCGTGCGATGGATTTAGCCGGCACTCCTGCTTTTATTATTACTGACAATAAAGAAAAACAATTTGAGTTTATTCCGGGTGAAACCACAGAACAAACCCTGCAAGATAAATTAAATCAGCTCAAATAAACAAAAATGCTCTGTTATGCCAGCACAAACTGGCATAACAGAATTAAAAAAACCGAATGATAATGAAACCAACGCTAACATTTCAAGAAATGATTCTGGCTCTTCACCATTATTGGTCAGACCAAGGTTGTATTTTGTTGCAACCGTTAGATATCGAAGTGGGCGCAGGAACGTTCCATCCCGCCACATTTCTACGCGCGATTGGCCCTGAACCCTGGAGTTGTGCTTATGTACAACCTTCTCGACGTCCCACCGATGGGCGCTATGGGGATAATCCAAATCGAGTGCAGCACTATTATCAATATCAAGTAATTATTAAACCTTCACCGGAAAACATTCAGGAATTATATATCGCCTCGTTAAAAGTTTTAGGCATCGATCCTTTACTTCACGATCTGCGTTTCGTCGAAGATAATTGGGAGTCCCCTACTCTCGGCGCCTGGGGTTTAGGTTGGGAAGTTTGGTTAGATGGTATGGAAGTCAGTCAATTTACTTATTTTCAGCAAGTCGGCGGATTAGAATGCAAACCGGTAACAGGTGAGCTGACTTATGGATTAGAAAGATTAGCTATGTTTATTCAAGGTGTCGATAGTATTTTCGATTTAGTCTGGACTAAAGCCCCACAAGGTGTAATTACGTACGGTGATGTTTACCATCAAAATGAAATAGAAATGTCTGCTTATAATTTCGAACAAGCCGATGTTTCACAACTTTTTAAATTTTTCGATTTTTACGAACAAGAAGCCCTCCGTTTAATCGAAAAACAATTACCGCTACCGGCTTATGAAATGGTTTTAAAAGCTTCGCATACATTTAATTTACTCGATGCACGACACGCGATATCCGTCACGGAACGACAGGGTTATATTTTGCGAGTACGCAAGCTCGCATTTGCGGTAGCGCAAGCATTTTATGAAACACGGGAACGTTTAGGATTTCCTTTGTTACAACGAGAGTCACTACTAACATGACCAGTAAAGATTTTTTATTTGAAATAGGTTGCGAAGAATTACCCTCTAAATTACACGATACCGCCATCGCTTTACGCGATAATATCGTCCAAGAACTTAAATCAGCTGCGCTTATTCATAAAGAAATTCATTATTATGCTACTCCACGCAGGATGGCTGTATTAGTCAGTGAATTAGCGGATCGGCAACCTACGCAAATTACAGAACGTCAAGGTCCCAGTTTAGAGGCTGCATTTGATAAAGATGGCACGCCTACTCTTGCTTGCATTGGTTTCGCACGCTCCTGTGGAGTCTCCACCGATGAATTAAAAATTCAAGAAAGTAAAAAAGGCAGTCGTGTATATTGTCGCATCGAGCAGCCTGGTAAATCTACCAAAGAACTATTACCTGACATAATTGCAAATGCAATAAAAAAACTTCCATTAACTAAACCCATGCGCTGGGGCAATCAAGAAAAAGCTTTTTTGCGCCCCGTGCATTGGATTGTGATGTTATACGGAAACGAAGTCATTGATGCAGAATATTTCGGTCAACGTACAGGACAAGAAACGCGTGGGCATCGATTTCATCATCCAAAACCTATTCACATCAGTCATCCACGTGATTACGAAAAATTATTGCAAACAAATGGTATGGTGGTCGCAGATTTTGAAAAAAGAAAACAAAAAATTCGTAAGCAGATTGAAAATCGCGGAGCAGAATTCGGAAAAACATTGGTTGACCAGGATTTATTGAATGAAGTGACTGCTTTAGTGGAATGGCCAATTGCTTTGATTGGAAAATTCAATGCAGAATATTTATCAGTTCCTCACGAAAGTTTAATCACCTCGATGAAAGTTAATCAGAAATATTTTCCCATCGTTGATCAAAAAGATAATTTAACCAACCATTTTGTGTTAGTCAGTAATATAGAAAGTAAAAATCCAAATACCGTTGTGATCGGTAATGAGCGCGTTATCAATGCTCGATTAGAAGACGCCGCGTTTTTTTACGGTAATGACAGCAAAAAGCCGCTCAATTATTTCATAGATAAATTATCAAGCGTAGTGTTTCAACATTCTCTAGGAAGCTTAAAAGATCGCTATATTCGCTTACAGCAATTAAGCGCTTATATAGCCAATGCGTTAAACTTAAATAAGTCCAAAGCAGAACGGGCTGCAGAATTAGCTAAAATGGATTTAATGAGCGAAATGGTCGGCGAATTTCCTGAACTACAAGGCACAATGGGATATTATTACGCGAAACAAGCAAAAGAAGATTTAGATGTCGCCGTCGCTATCAAAGAACACTATTATCCGCGTTTTTCTGGTGACCGTTTACCGGAAAATTTATTGGGAACCACGCTCGCATTAGCAGATCGAATCGATACTTTGGTTGGTATTTTAGGTATTAATAAAATTCCTACCGGTGAAAAAGATCCTTATGCGTTAAAACGCGCAGCATTGGCTGTCGTGCGACTTCTCATCGAAAAGTCCTTGTCCATCGATTTGAAAGAATTATTACAACAAGCGAAAGAAAATTATCCAATAAAATTGCCGAATGAAAATGTTGTCGAACAGACTTTTCAATTTATTAAAGAGCGCATGCGAGCTTGGTATTTAGACCAAGGCGTACAAAGTGAAATATTTGCCGCCGTGGACGCTTCACACCCCACAAAATTAATGGACTTTGATCAGCGCATAAAAGCAGTACAACAATTTTTAAAATTGCCAGAATCCAGTTCACTCGCTGCTGCTAATAAACGCGTAACCAATCTTTTAAAACAGTCAGAATATAAAAACTCCGCGGAAATAAACCAGCAATTATTTGAGTTAGATATTGAGTGGGAATTAGCACATTTATTACAACAAAAATCTGCCCATGTTAATTTATTGTATGAACAAGCGAACTATACTCAAGCGCTTTCAGAATTAGCTACTTTAAAACAACCGGTGGATACCTTTTTCGATAAGGTAATGATTATGGTAGAGGATAAAAAAGTGCGCGCGAATCGATTAGCCTTATTAGCACATTTGCATCGATTATTCACGCAGGTCGCAGATATTTCATTGTTACCATGAACAGCCGTGCCCTCGCCGCTAAAATCATTACCCAAGTTATCTCTCATACCTCTAGATTGGATGCGGCCTTACAAACCGCAAAATCAAATGCAAAACCTGAAGATCATAAATTTATACAAGAACTCTGCTATGGTACTTTGCGCTGGTATTCGCGCTTACAAGCGATCGCTAATCAATTACTGCATAAATCTCTCAGTGCAAAGGATCAAGACGTAAATAATTTACTTTTAGTCGGTTTATATCAATTAATCTATTTGCAAACCCCAGCTTATGCGGCGATTTCCGCCACCGTTGACGGTGCTCGCGATTTAAAAAAATCTTGGGCTACAGGATTAATTAATAAACTTTTACGACTCTTTCTGCAGAAAAACACTCAAATTCTAGACTCTGTGGATAAAAAAAGTGAATATCAATATGCACATCCAAATTGGTTGCTGCAAAAAATTAAATTAGCATGGCCACAACATTGGGAGCAAATTCTCAATGCTAATAATACTCCTGCCCCGATGACACTTCGCGTTAATCCAAAGAAAATTCAACGCGAAGAGTATCTTAAATTATTAACTGAAAAAAACATTAATGCCAAAGCTTTAATAGATTTACCTTATGCTATTCAATTAACCGATGCCGTTCCAGTACATGAGTTACCGGGATTTTCTGAAGGTTTTTGTTATGTGCAAGATCAATCTGGACAATACGCGTCTCAATTATTAAATTTAAAAAATGGCCTACACGTTCTCGATGCCTGCGCCGCTCCCGGCAGTAAAACCACGGATATTTTGGCGAGTTGTGATCTAGAAAAATTCGTCGCCATTGAAAAAAATCCAGAACGTTTAGCTAGAATTGAAGAAAACATTCGGCGTTTGCAATTAAATGAAAAATCTTTGCAATTAATTACAGCGGATAGTACAGAGGTTAAAAAGTGGTGGGATAAGCAATTATTCGACCGTATTTTAATTGACGCCCCCTGCTCCGCCACCGGTGTTATTCGTCGTCACCCCGATATTAAACATTTACGCCAACAAAAAGATATTGCAGAACAAGCAAAATTACAAAGACAATTATTAGAAACACTCTGGCCGACCTTAAAATCAGGCGGTTTATTGCTTTATTCGACTTGTTCGGTTTTGCCCGACGAAAATGAAAATGTGATTAGTGCATTTTTACAAAAAAATCTCGATGCTGAGTCCGTTTTAATTACAATTAGTGACGCTATCAATTTAAAACGAGGGTTACAAATTCTACCTACCATTGCTGGTCCCGACGGTTTTTATTACTGCTTAATAAGAAAAAAATAAGATAAGCTGAAATCGAAGATTCAGAAAAAACTCTATAAAATTTGTTAAAATTAAATGATGCTAATTTTTAATCGTAAACTCTTACCGCCAGCACATCACATTTCGCACTATGCAATATCGCATTAGCAGTCGAACCTAATAAAATTCGAATTCCATGACGACCGTGGCTTCCAATAATAATTAAATCCATTTTACGATGTTCTGCTTCTTCTAAAATTAAAAATTTAGCGGGGGCTAAGACTCTTTTGACAACGATTTGTACGCTTTTTTGCTCAAATAACCTTAATAATCAGCCAATTAAATACTATGTAATACTTCTTGAATTTACTGGGCTAATTATAATAAAATCATTATTAGCCCACTAAACAGAATTTTTGGATTACCAGGCTAATTATAAAGTACGTAAATCTAGCCCACTAAAACAGAGGTGTCTTTACTTGAACAAAATCATTGGCCGCAGGAGTGAACTTCAAGAGCTTGAAGACGCTTTTTCTACTAAAAAAGCAGAGATGATTGTTCTTTACGGAAGAAGACGCATCGGAAAAACTTTTTTAATTAATGAGTTTTTTAGTAAAAAAACCGGGATTTATTTTCATGTTACCGGGGTTCAAGACGGATTGTTAAACGAACAACTGGAAGAGTTTACTATTGCTATAGGCAAAGTTTTCTATAAGGGCGCAACCATTGCGAAACCTAACAGCTGGATGAAAGCACTTGGCGAATTAAATAAAGCCATTGAAAATGCACCCAAAACAAAGAAGATTATTTTATTTTTTGATGAACTACCCTGGATGGTCACTGCAAAATCGCGCTTATTACAAGCTTTAGATTATCATTGGAATCATTACTGGTCCAAAAATCCTAGTGTAAAATTGATAATCTGTGGCTCTAGTGCATCATGGATCATTAAAAATATCATCAATAATAAAGCTGGCTTACATAATCGTTATACGAGAAGCTTGTTGATAAAACCTTTTTCCCTGCAAGAAACCAGATTATATTTACATAGCAAAAATATTAAACTTAACAACTGGCAAATATTGCAATTATATATGGTAATGGGCGGAATACCACATTATTTAGATAAAATAAAAAAAGGAATTTCGGCAACGCAAATAATAGATTATCTATGCTTTAACGAGAACGGTATCCTATTTTCTGAGTTTGATAAATTATTTAAATCATTATTTGATGATGCTAAAACCTATATTGAATTAATAAGATTGATTGCAAAAACGCGGGAAGGTGTTTCAAGAAGGTATTTGGAAGAAAAAAGTCAATTATCAACTAAAGGGGGAATGTTGTCAGAACGATTAAATAATCTGGAATTAGCCGGTTTTATAAAGTCATTTTTACCACTTCATCATCAACGGCAAGGCCTTTATTATAGGGTGATTGATGAATATTCTTATTTTTATTTGAAATGGATTGAGCCAGAAAAACAAACGTTAATAAAATATGATATCCATAATAACTATTGGATGAACAAAGCAACGATGGCAACCTTTCAGACATGGATGGGTTATGCATTTGAATCGGTATGCTACAAACATATTTCACAAATTAGAAAAGCATTAAATATCCCGACTGGAGCAAAAGTAGGAGCCTGGCGCTATGCACCTAAACGGGGAGCACCCGAAAATGGAGCTCAAATCGATCTTTTGTTCGAAAGAGATGATGGTACTATTACATTATGTGAAATCAAATGTACGGAAATGCCGTTTGCTATTGACAAAAAATATTATCAGTCGTTATTAAATAAAATGGCAGTCTATCAAAAAGTGACTCGCAGTATAAAGCAATTATTTGTAGCATTTATTTCTGCAAATGGCCTTAAAAAAACGATTTATTCAGAAGAAATAGAACCTAACCTTGTTGTTTTGGAAGATTTATTTAAAGAGCAATAACTTAGGTTGTTTTGCATCTACTTTATTAAAGTTAGATTTATTTAATCGTAAACTCTTACCGCCAGCACATCACATTTCGCACTATGCAATATCGCATTAGCAGTCGAACCTAATAAAATTCGAATTCCATGACGACCGTGGCTTCCAATAATAATTAAATCCATTTTACGATGTTCTGCTTCTTCTAAAATTAAAAATTTAGCGGGACCGACTTTAACGATTAATTGATTATCCGGTAACTCTAACTTTTTACCGATTTTAGCCATCGATTTCTTAGCTTCATCTAGCAAAACCTCTTCTACATCGATACCAGCTGAAATACCATACGCAGCTCCATAGCTACTTAAGTGTTCGACAGCGTGTACCAAAAACAGTTTAGCGCCCTCTTCCTCCGCAAATGCCCTCGCCTTTTTCAATAAATGTTTGTCGGTGTCGTCATTTAACTCTAAGCAAACCAGAATTTTTTTGTATAAAGACATAGCTAAAACATCCTTGCATTATGGCCCTGTTTTCTATTCTAGCATCAATCTCAGCATTTTTGTTATCCACTGAATGACTGCATAACCTGTATTTATCGTCGCAGTGAAATGTGTATAAGTGCGAGAAGTTATCCCCAACTTGAAATTCATCCCAACTTATCCAAAATGAGCACACGAGGCGAGACAAGTTGTTAACAGAGTTATCCACAAAATTTTTCCATATAACTATTTGATTTATATTTAAAAATTTAATTGATTACCGCTATTTTGTCCCCTACTATCACAACTATTAAATATTCTAATATGTTGTAGTGATAGTAGACATGTAAAACAAAAACAGTGCTTAAAATTTAAACTTCTATTTCATCTGAATTATTTGACCTTGACTGAAATGTACTCTATGATTGCTGGTCTTGTGGGATTAATAGAGTCAAGAGACATCTAAATGAAAAGAACATTTCAACCATCTGTCCTCAAACGTAAACGTACACACGGGTTCCGTGAGCGCATGTCAACCGCTAAAGGGCGAGCTGTATTAAGCCGTCGTAGAGCAAAGGGCCGTAAACGTTTAACTCCATAACGTTCATGTCTAGCCGACTTACGCGCGATCAAAAAATACGATTAAAAATAGAGTTTGATCAGGCATTTAAGTTAGGAAAATGCTTGTATGGACGTAACTTTTTAGCGTATTATCGCGACAACGAGTTAGCGCATGCCCGGATAGGCGTGATTGCCAGCAAACGAAGTGTTCGGTTAGCGGTTGATCGCAATCGAATTCGTCGTATCGTCAAAGAACAATTTCGAGTAAATCAATCGAAATTGACCAATGTGGATATCGTAGTTATTGCCAAAAAGGGTATCGGACAATCGATAAATATAGAGTTACGCCGATGCATACTGCACCTGCTCGAAAAAATCGCAACTTTGCACAAAAAGCCATGATTGTGGCCATCAAAGGTTATCGTCTGGTCTTGAGTCCATGGGTAGGGCAGCAGTGTCGTTTTTATCCTTCTTGTTCTCAATATACAGAGTCTGCCATTGAGTATTATGGTGCATTACGAGGATTAGGGCTGGGGATTTGGCGTATATTGCGCTGTAATCCATGTCATCCAGGTGGCTATGAGCCATTACCGTATCAACAAAAAATAAAGAATCATGATCAATGAATATACGTAGAATACTGAGCTACATTGCGGTTGCCATTTTAGGTGCCTTTCTTTGGATCACTTGGGTTAAAGAACATCCAGAAGTGAGCTCACAGTCATCAACTGTTGCAACAAATAGCGGGCCTGCTACGCAACAAACACCTTCATTTGCACCACCGGCCACAACGAATGCAGTTACAAACAAAACTGAGACCGCTGCGACCCCAAAAGCGGTTGCTACGACGGGGCAGTACATCACGATAAGAAGTGATGTTCTTGAGATTCAAATCAACCTGAAGGGTGGGGATATTATTTCGACCAGATTGTTGAAATATCCTGTGTCTACGCAAGATAAAACATCAATACAGATTTTGTCCAACGACCTTCAAAAGTTGTATATTGCGCAAAGTGGTTTTACTAATACTGACAAAGAAGGTAAAACGACGCCGATCGAATATACGAGTAGTGCACAAGAGTTTGAATTGCATCCCGACAGCGATACGTTGGCTGTCACTTTGACAGGGAAAACGCCAAATGGGTTAACCGTCACCAAAACTTACACCTTACAACGCAATTCTTATGCTATTCAGCTCATGCATTCAATTAAAAATACCAGTGATCAATCTTGGACAGGTAATCAATATAACCAGTTAATTCGTCGACAACCACCAGAAACGGGTGGATTATTTTATGCCCGATCTTATGATGGAGCTGCTATCTCAAGTCCTGACACGCCATATCAAAAAGTCACCTATAAAGAAATGGATCAACGAAATATTGATGTGACGCACCCAGGGGGATGGGTTGCTATGCAGCAGCATTATTTCCTCTCAGCTTGGATTCCCATCGATCAGCAACTCACTAATCGCTTTTATTCTCAGGTTACTAATCTGGATGGAGGATTTAAGGTTTATACGATTGGATTTTTCGGACCTCAACTTACCACAGCGCCTGGTGCTACAGGCTCAGCAGGATCGACATTATATGTGGGGCCTGAAATTGCCAGTACTTTAAAACCAATAGCGCCTGGCTTAGATCGAACTATTGATTATGGATGGTTATGGTGGATTTCAATTATTTTATTTTGGTTGATGGAATCTATCCACAAGTTAGTCGGTAACTGGGGATGGTCCATTGTCATTACCACCATCATTATTAAATTTGTGTTGTATCCATTATCTGCTACTAGTTTTCGCTCGATGGCGAAAATGCGAGAAATGCAGCCTAAATTACAGCAATTAAAAGAACGTTTTGGTGATGATCGGCAAGCTTTAAGTCGTGCAACGATGGAACTTTATCGGAAAGAAAAAATTAATCCGTTAGGCGGATGCTTACCGATGTTAATTCAAATCCCAGTTTTCATCGGTTTGTATTACGTGATTATTGAGAGTGTGCAATTACGCCAAGCACCTTTTATTTTATGGATTCATGATTTATCAGTAAAAGATCCGTATTATGTGCTACCGATTTTGATGGGATTTAGTATGGTGTTACAGCAACGCTTAACGCCATCGTCACCTGATCCTGCGCAAGCAAAAATGATGATGATAATTCCATTGGTATTTACCGTGTTCTTTTTAAATTTCCCCGCGGGTTTGACCTTATATTGGTTAGTGAATAACTGCGTGCAGATATTACAGCAATGGTATGTCACCAAAACCTTTGAAGCGCATAAAGAGAAAAAAGCTCGCAAAGCGAAAGCTAAAAAGAAAAAGAAAAATTCCTTAGTTAAAAAATAAATATGCGGGATTAGTGCTTTGAGCTAATCCCATTTAGATATGATTTTAGATAAAGACACCATTGTGGCTCAAGCGACTGCCCTCGGAAAAGGAGGGGTAGGCATTATTCGAATTTCTGGTCCGCTCTGTCAAATGATTGCTAAAAAAATTATTGGTATTTTACCCACACCGCGTTACGCACATTTTTGTCGTTTTAAATATAATAATGAAATAATCGATGAGGGTATTACCCTTTATTTTCCGGCGCCTCATTCATTTACGGGTGAAGATGTTTTAGAATTCCAAGGCCATGGTGGTCCCGTTTTATTAGATCATTTAGTAAAAATTATTGTAGAGCAGGGGGCGAGGATAGCTCGACCAGGAGAGTTTTCATTACGTGCTTTTTTAAATAATAAAATAGATTTAGCCCAAGCCGAAGCGATATCCGATTTAATTAACGCGGATTCGGTACAAGCAGCTCGAAGTGCTGTGCGCTCTTTGCAGGGTGAGTTTTCACAAAAAATAAAAAATTTAACTGAAGAATTAGTTTACTTACGCACATTAATTGAAGCAGCAATTGATTTCCCAGAAGAAGAAATTGATTTTTTAGCAGATAAAGATATTGAAAATCGACTGATTGAATTACTTCAACACGTCAAGCTTGTGTTAAAGACCGCGGAGCAGGGCGCTTTATTACAAGAAGGCATGACGATTGTAATCGCTGGTGAGCCAAATGCGGGTAAATCAAGTTTATTAAATTGTTTAAGTGGGAAAGAATCTGCAATTGTAACTCCCATTGCAGGAACTACACGGGATATTTTGCGTGAGCATATTAATATCGATGGTATGCCGTTACATATTATTGACACAGCAGGGTTACGAACAACGAGTGATATTGTCGAACAAGAAGGTGTGCGGCGTGCAAAACAAGCGATCGAAAATGCAGATGTGGTTTTATTGGTTCTTGATAGCAGTAAAAAACAAAATCTTGTCTACGAAATAAATTTATTATACAAACAAGTGAATTTACCGCGAGAAATTCCGGTTATAATCGTAGCTAATAAAATTGATTTAATAGCAGAGAATCCACACTCTGAAATTAAAGATTGTTACCAAATCATTAAACTTTCAGCGAAACATAATCAGGGTATTGAATTATTAACCGAGCATTTGAAAAAAATGATGGGTTTTAATCAGCGCCAAGAAGGAGTTTTTATCGCGCGACGCCGTCATTTAGACGCATTAAATCGCGCGCATGATTTGGCTCAGCATGGATTAACTACCTTACAACAAGATCGCGCGGGTGAATTAGTCGCAGAAGATTTGCGGCTAGCTCAAATCGCATTGAGTGAAATTACCGGTGAATTTACTGCCGATGATTTACTAGGTGAAATCTTCTCGTCGTTCTGCATTGGAAAATAATTATTACTTAATTTATTTTTGATTGTCTGAATTCCTCTGCCATGTCTATAATCTTTTGTCTATCCCACCCCTAGGAAAAGCAAATGATATCAGATTCTAAAGTCTGTGAATTAAAGGAAAAAGGCCTCCATTACATCAAACAAAAAAATTATTTATCTGCCATATGTTGTTTTGAGGAAGCTTTATCTCAAATGGAACTCACGGATTCTCTTAGCATAGTAATTAAAAATCATTACGCATTTGCTATGGGGATGGAGGCAATCGCAACTAAGAATATGAATTATTTTCTACGGAGTTGCCAATTATTTGAAGAGGTTAGATTTAATTATAATTTAATATCCTTTGCTCATGGAAGTCATTTAAGATTGAATTCATTGGATTATTTAATACATTTGAGTAACTATGGTCTTGTAATTTTCCGACGAGCAGAGTTTGAAAGCGAGCAAGGAAATGAAAATCAAGCAACAAAACTTTTTGCACAATGGGAACAAAAACGAAATATATTAAATCAAGTCTTTGCTCCTTTGGAAGAGGCTGTAAAAATACTAGAGAATAAATACATCTTATTAGAAGTCTATGAACATCAACTGCAAAATGCAAAACTTCTTGAGAAATTTTTAATTAACAAGCCTCATTCTGATAGTAAAAAAATTGCAGCTGTAAATAAATCAATCGCAGAGATTTATACAAAAATTTCAACTTGGCATGAAAAAAATAATGATTTAAAAATGGCATCATTGTATAACTCTAAAAGTTTAAGTTATTATAAAAAAAGCGCTTCAGTTTTAGAAACTATTCCCTCACCAAGCCAAATCCGTAAGGCACGTCGCACCCAGCAACCACGTTTGTTTGGTAAACGGTCATTCCCTGAGAAATTATCCACCCCTGAACAATCACCAAAGACGCCACCGTCTTCGCCACGCTAATCACCACATTGGGGTTCTTAGAAAAAACGTGATAAAATTGCACGATTTTTAACACCAATGAAAGGTTTCAGCACGTGATGTTTCAACCCTTTGATATTATTGTGGTTGGTGGCGGTCATGCCGGTACCGAAGCTGCGCTTTGTGCAGCGCGGATGGGCATGCGCACGTGTTTGCTGACGCATAATATCGAAACGATTGGTCAGATGTCCTGTAACCCTGCGATTGGAGGGATTGGTAAAACTCACCTCGTCAAAGAGATCGATGCGTTAGATGGCATCATGGCACATGCTGCGGATTTAGCGGGGATTCAGTTTCGCACGCTTAACGCTCGCAAAGGTCCTGCAGTACAGGCTACACGGGCACAAGCCGACCGTATTCTTTACAAAGCAGCGGTTCGTCATGCGGTGGAGAACCAATCGAATCTGTGGATATTTCAGCAAGCCGTAGAAGATTTAATTTTGGAGCAAGATCAGGTGGCCGGTGTGGTTACTCAAATGGGCCTCGAATTTAAAGCGCATGCCGTTGTTTTGACGACGGGTACTTTTCTCGGTGGCTTAATTCATGTGGGTTTGAAAAATCATCCGGGTGGTCGCGCAGGAGATCCACCTTCTATTCGATTGGCGCAAAGATTACGAGAATTGCCGTTTAATGTCGGTCGTTTAAAAACGGGGACGCCGCCTCGAATTGATGGACGCACGATTGATTATTCGAAAATGCAAGAACAGCCAGGCGACACACCCACTCCGGTGATGTCTTATTTAGGTGATGTTAGTCAGCATCCGCGACAAATTTCATGTTATATCACGCACACTAATGAACAAACCCATCAGATTATTCGCGAAGGTTTGCAATTTTCTCCGATGTACACGGGTAAAATTGAAGGTGTAGGTCCGCGTTATTGTCCTTCGATTGAAGATAAAGTAGTGCGATTTGCCGATAAAAATTCGCATCAAATATTTTTAGAACCCGAAGGTTTAAATACTTTTGAAGTTTATCCGAATGGAATTTCAACGAGTTTACCGTTTGAAGTGCAATTTGAATTTGTCCACAGTATGCGAGGCTTAGAAAATTGTCATATTATGCGACCCGGTTACGCAATTGAATATGATTTTTTTGATCCGCGCGATTTAAAACCCTCACTCGAAACTAAATTTATTTCCGGATTATTTTTCGCAGGCCAAATTAACGGAACCACGGGATATGAAGAGGCGGCGGCGCAAGGCTTAATTGCCGGATTAAATGCTGCCTTAAAAGTGCAGGGAAAATCTGCGTGGACCCCTCGCCGTGATGAGTCTTATATTGGCGTATTAATCGATGATTTAATCACGCAAGGGACGAAAGAACCTTATCGAATGTTCACGAGTCGGGCTGAATATCGATTATCATTACGTCAAGATAATGCGGATTTTCGTTTAACTGAGCAGGGTTATCAAATAGGTTGTGTTGGTGAAAACCGTTGGCAGGCTTTTTGTCGTAAGCGCGAAGATATTGCCCGTGAACAACAAAGATTATCGAGCATTTGGTTACATCCAAAAACAACAGCCGCAGAGAATTTTACACGTAGATTTAATCAGCCGATTGAAAGAGAGTATCGTGCAACGGATTTATTGCGTCGACCTGAGGTGAATTATCCAGAATTAATGGAAATTCTGGGCGCTGAAAATGCAATCACTGAAAAAGTTGTTTTCCAACAAATAGAAATTCAGGCGAAATACGAGGGTTACTTACAACGCCAAGATCAAGAAATCGAACGCTACAAGCGGTATGAATCACAATTATTACCGGAAAATATGCCTTACGATGAAATTAAAGGTTTATCGACAGAAGTATTACAGAAATTAAAAACGATTAAACCTACGACCATTGGACAAGCATCTAGAATTGCTGGCGTCACACCTGCGGCTATTTCGCTGTTGTTAGTTTATTTAAAAAAGCACACTATTACATAATATTTTTATCTATATTACAGGTTCATGCATGGATTCATTACAATCGGAACTTGCTGCAGGTATTCAAGCTTTAGGCCTCACCCTCGAACCCGAAGCGCAACAACGCCTCCTTGAATTTCTACATTTATTGCAAAAATGGAATCGCGCTTATAATTTAACGGCGATTGACACCTTACCTGAAATGATTACCCATCACGTATTGGATAGTTTAGCGATCGCGCCCTATGTGAAAGGCGCGCGAATTTTAGATGCAGGCACGGGGGCGGGTTTCCCAGGCATTCCATTAGCATTGTATTATCCCAACCAACAATTTGTTTTATTGGATAGTGTGGGCAAAAAAATACGTTTTCTACAACAAGCAATCACGCAATTTAAATTCGATAACGTCACCGCGGTGCAAGAACGAATGGAAAAGTTTGTTCTTCTCCCAGGTTTTGATGTTATCATTTGTCGAGCTCTGGGTAAGATACAAGAAGTCATGTCCCAAACAGAGCATCTTTTAAACGCTAATGGACAATGGCTGTTTATGAAAGGAGTCTATCCTGCCACGGAGTTGGAACAGGTTTCCCAAGCTTATGTGGTACACAAAATTAATATTCCCAATATTGCAGCTGAGCGTCATATTATTGTCGTGGATAAAAAGGAGTAGGCGGTGGCTAGAGTAATCGCGATTACCAATCAAAAAGGCGGTGTAGGTAAAACTACAACGGCCATCAATTTGAGTGCCTCTCTCGCAGCCACGAAAAAAAGAATTTTACTCGTCGATTTAGATCCGCAAGGTAATGCCACCGGTGGTTGTGGCATAGATAAAAAAGCATTGTCGTATTCTATCAACGAAGTTTTGTTAGAACAGGTCGATATCAAACAGGCGATTGTCAATACAAAATGGGGCATGGATGTCATGCCGTCGAATGGCAATTTAACGGTGGCAGAAGTGCGCTTATTAAATAAAGATAATCGCGAACGTGTTTTAATAAACATCTTAAATTCAATTAAATCCGATTATGATTTTATTTTTATTGATTGTCCGCCCTCATTGAATATGTTAACTGTAAATTCATTGGTGGCATCCGATGGTGTAATTGTTCCTGTGCAATGTGAATATTATGCATTGGAAGGATTAACTAGTTTATTAAACAGTATTGATCGTATTAAAAATACGGTCAATTCGCAATTAAAAATCGAAGGCTTGTTGCGAACGATGTATGATGGACGCAATCGTTTAGCGATAGAAGTCTCAGAACAATTACTCAGTCATTTTGGTGATAAAGTTTATCAAACCGTTATTCCCAGAAATGTGCGTTTAGCAGAAGCACCTAGTCATGGAATTCCCGTGATTTTTTACGATAAAGCTTCACAGGGTGCGGTAGCGTATTTAGCTTTAGCCGGAGAATTATTGCAATCGATTACAGAAGCGCAAACCAAAGAAACGAGGACGGTATGACCAAAAGACGCAGTTTAGGCAAAGGTTTAAGTGAATTAGGCGTCAATGAATTATTGAGTGTGTCAGAACCCACCTTAACACCGGAAGGTTTAACCGAATTAACTACTTTACCCATTAATGTTTTAAAACCCGGCCGCTATCAACCACGTCGTCAAATAAATCAAGAAGCCTTAGAAGAATTAGCGAGCTCGATTCGTTCGCAAGGAATTATCCAGCCGATTGTCGTGCGTCGATTAAATGATGGCTATGAAATTATTGCGGGTGAACGACGTTGGCGTGCCGCGCAATTAGCGAATTTAACTGCAGTGCCTGTTGTGATTCGTGATATGGATAACGAAACCGCGTTAGCCATTTCATTAATCGAAAATATTCAACGCCAAGATTTAAATATCATGGAAGAAGCGGTCGCATTGCAACGATTAATCGAAGAATTTCATATGACGCATCAAGAAGTCGCAGTCGCAGTTGGATTATCCCGCGCGAGCGTGACTAATACTTTGCGATTATTAAAATTAAATGCTGATGTGCAGAATTTAGTGGAAATAGGCCATTTAGATATGGGGCATGCACGAGCGCTTCTCGCATTAGAGGGCGAACAACAGAGTCAAATTGCTAATGCTATTGTCGCGCGATCTTTATCGGTGCGCGAAACTGAAAAATTAATCCGACGTCTGCAAAATACACCGGAAAAAAAGCCACAAACCATGATCTCTTCATTGGATGTAAATCGCTTACAACAAAATTTATCGAGTCGCCTAGGTGCGAAAGTGAATATTAAACAAAACGATAAAGGCAAAGGTAAGTTGATTATTCACTATCACGATACCGAACAGTTGGATGACATTCTCAATCGTATCCAGTAATGTGTGCATTTTATGCCAAGGTGCAAAGAAGTAGCCCGGATCGAAGATCGGGATCATTATTTATTTCTCATGGGAAATTACGATGGAGGTTTGGGCAACAAGCCTTTTAATTTATCATGATAACAAACCGGGTCCACCACTAAACCTTCAATTTTCCAAAAGCGGTCGCCGGTCAGGTCTTTATTTTCATTATCGCTATAATCGACGCACTGGACCATTTTAGGGTCTTGCAAATACATCGAACCGGCAGAAGTCGTAATCCATTGTCCGCCAGCGGTGACCACGAGTAATCCCGTTTTTTGTTGCGTGTTATCGGGCATTTTGATCGTGAAGGGGTAAGTTAAAACGCGCCAATGTTTGGGTGGTATTTTTTGTGCTGGCAAATAGCCCCCAATCAGTAAATCGATAGCTTCATCCGTATTATTGATTACCCGTACTTGATTGATAACGGCCCAAGTCGAGGTGGTAAAAAAAGTGCAGAGCAACAGAATTGATCCTAATCTTACTTTTTGCATAGAGTTCTTCTCCTCATCACATTGCCAATATAGTTCTTTGTTGTAGCCTGGACCGTTGATCCGGGAACATTTTGACTTGAAACTTCGTTCAATTGGGATACCTATGTTATTATCCAAATTCAGGATGTGCTGCGAGAGAGAGCTGACATGGAAGGTCTAGAACAAGATTTATTAGTGCTCACCCGAAAGTTTTTACAAGATTCTGGGGCTGATCGTGCATCTCGCTCGGTAACCATGCAGGCGAGTTTAGAACGCGAATTGGGAATTGGCAGTTTAGAAAAAGCCGAATTGTTTCATCGTATCGAACAACATTTCAAAATTAAATTACCAGAAAAACTATTGGCAGAAGCCAAGAATCTGCAAGAAATTCATGACACCATCTCCACTTTACCGCAAATTAAAAAATTTAATTATGGTGAAACGCAGAAAATTAGTTTATCCGCATCCGTGGTTGATCCACATAAAGCTAAAACAATTAATGAGATTTTAAAATTATATCGCGAACAAGATGAGAATCGACCTTACGTTTATTTGCAAAAAGAAGACGGCGAAGAAATTATTACCTACGGCGAATTATTTGAGAAAGCCAATCAGCTAGCGCAAGGTCTAGCAGGTTATGGCGTAGTTCCCGGCGACACCGTCTCAATTATGCTGCCGACTTCCAGTGAATTTTTATATGCATTTTATGGGACACTGTTAGCGGGGGCGATTCCGGTTCCGATTTATCCGCCAATGCGCATGGACCAAATTGAAGAATATGCGAATAAAGAAGCAATTATTCTACGTAATGCCGGAATTAAAATTCTGATAAGCTTTAAAGAGGCTAATAAATTAAATAAATTATTAAAGCCATTTATTCCGAGTTTATTGCATGTTTTAGATGTCGAAACGATCATGCAGCGCGAAGGAAAATTAAAGGGCGTAGATGTTGAAGCAGATGATATTGCATTATTGCAATATACATCGGGAAGTACGGGAAATCCTAAAGGTGTAATACTCACGCATAGAGCATTACTCGCAAATATCCACGCATATGGAGAGGGTTCTAAACCAACCCCAAATGATGTTTTTGTCAGCTGGTTGCCATTGTATCACGATATGGGATTAATTGGCGCAGTGATGGGAAGTTTGTTTTACGGCATACCTTTAATTTTAATGTCGCCGTTAACATTTTTAAGTCGACCAGAAAAGTGGTTGTGGACGATTCATTATCGTCGCGGCACACTTTCTCCAGCACCGAATTTTGCTTATGAACTGTGTGGAAAAATTCGCGATGAAGATATTGAAGGTATGGATTTAAGTTGTTGGCGACTTGCGTTGAATGGTGCAGAAGCCGTTTATCCTGCCACGATGGATAAATTCAGTCGTAAATTTGCAAAGCATGGGTTTAAGAAAAGTAGTTTTTTTCCCGCATATGGTTTAGCGGAGTCATCCGTAGCATTGGTTTTTCCGCCATTAAATCGTGAACCTGTCGTTGATCGTATCGATCGTAAGATATTTGAAACAGAACAAAAAGCGGTGCCGGCTCAACAAGATAATGCTTGTTATGAGTTTGTGAGTTGCGGTTCTGTATTACCCGGACATGAAATACGAATTGTAGACGATCATGACCAATTACTTCCGGCAAGGGAAATCGGTAATTTACAATTTCGCGGACCATCATCACTACAAGGTTATTATCGCAATCCAGAAGCGACGGAAGCAATTTATCATGATGGTTGGTGGGCAACTGGAGATTTAGGTTATTTGGCGAAAAACGAACTTTATATAACGGGGCGCAAAAAAGATGTGATTATTAAAGCGGGCCGTAATTATTATCCACCTGAGATCGAAGATGCGGCGTGTGAAGTGCCCGGAGTGCGTCGAGGCTGTGCGGCTGCATTTGGTGTACTTGATCAAACAACGGGAACCGAAAAATTAATTGTAGTCGCTGAAAAAAGTCGGGGTATGAGCGTTAGTAATAATGAAATTATTGACGGGATTCGAGAAAAAGTCGCATCCGTGATAGATATTCCACCTGATCAGGTAATATTAGTTGAGCCGCGAACAATTCCCAAAACTTCGAGTGGAAAATTACGTCGCTCGAGCTGCAAACAATTATATTTAGATGGTAAATTAAGTAAAGGCGCGAAATCAACGCGGTTACAGATCGCGAGTTTATTTCTCAGGGCGGTAGGCAAAACGTTATTAAAATGGGGAAGAAACGTTTTAAAAAGTATTTATACTTTTTATATGGCAATTATTATGTTAATTACTTTATTGCCGGTTCGTTTAGTCACATTTATGCTTTCCCAACGGCATTCAAATCTGCTTTTCAAGGCGTGGGCTAAAACGATTATATTTTTTGGTTTTTCACCCTATGGTCTAGCGGGTAAGGAATTTTTACCGGAAAAAAACCCAAAAATATATGTGGCAAATCATTCGAGTTATTTAGATGCGCTGTATCTAATGGCGGTTTTACCGCTTTGTACTCGCTTCGTGGGTAAAAAAGAATTATTGAAAGTACCTATGGTGGGCGGGATAATGAAAAAGTTGGGACATATATTCGTCGATCGTTTAGATATTACCAAAAATGAAAGCGATCTTAAAAAAATAACCGATGAAATTAATAACGGTTATTCGATTTTATTTTTTCCGGAAGGGACCTTTACTCATGTGGCAGGTGTTAGGCCGTTTAAAAGCGGGCCTTTTAAACTTGCAGCAGATTTAAATATTCCTGTGTGTCCGATTGCATTGACGCACACTCGTGAAATTCTACGTGCGCATGAATTTTTATTAAAACCACATCGAGTGAAAATCGTTATTACCGGATTGATGTATGCAAAAGATCAGCAATGGGCGTCTATTGTTGGTCTGCGTGATTGGTCGCGAACTGAGATTGCAAAACATTGCGGTGAACAAACCATTGATTTAATTGTTGCGGGTCCGGAAAAAACCTAAATGTGGAAGTGGAAATCCCCCGTTTTTACTAAAAGTATTATTTCATGGGCCTTTTATGATTGGGCCTGTTCGGCGTTTAATGCCATTATTACTACATTTATTTTTTCCACTTATTTTACCGAACGCGTCGCTAAAAATTCTATTGTTGGGACAGCGCAGTGGGGTAAAGCGATCTCATTGGCTGCATTAATTACGGCAGTGATTAGTCCGGTGATGGGCGCCATTGCTGATTATCAAGGTCGGCGAAAACCGTGGTTAGCTTTTTTCACTCTCGTCGTCATTTTTTCCTCGAGCTTATTATGGTTTGTCAAACCGAATCCGGCGTATGTCACGCTAGCAGTGGTTATGATTATTATTGCTGAAATAGGCAGCGAAGTGAGTTATGTTTTTTATAATGCTATGTTACGTGATTTAGTAGCGTTAAATTATGTGGGACGTGTCTCAGGTTGGGCTTGGGGTTTGGGTTATATTGGCGGATTAATTAGTTTGGTGATTTGTTTAATTTTGTTTGTTAACCGAGACGTTCCTTATCTTCACTTAAGTACAATTGCTGCAGAAAATATTCGTATTGTGGGTCCATTCTCCGCCATTTGGTTGCTTATTTTCGCATTGCCGCTTTTTATTAATACCCCAGATCACCACAAATACGATGTCACTATTCTGCAATCGATCAATTTAGGCATTAAGAAATTAGGAAGAACGTTCACGCGCTTGCGAGAATACAAAAACATTTTTAAATATCTGATCGCTCATATGATTTATACCGATGGTTTAAACACGGCATTTGCTTTCGGTGGTATTTATGCCGCAGGCACTTTTCATTTTGCGATGGGTGATATTATTTTATATGGAATTGCCATGAATATTGCAGCAGGTGTGGGTGCAATTGCGTTTGGTTGGATAGATGATTGGATAGGTCCGAAGCATGCGATTTTAATAGCGTTAATAATTATGATGATTGGTGGCATTTTTATGGTAATCGTTAAGCCGATTATGCTATTTGTAATTGCAAGCTTAATTGTGGGCATTTGCGTGGGGCCCATTCAAGCGGCCAGCCGATCTTTAATGATACGAATTGCACCTAAAAAAATGATCACAGAAATGTTTGGTTTATATGTATTAGCCGGACGAATTACTGCTTTTGTGGGACCATTAGTATTGGGCTTATTTACGGTTTGGTTTAATAGCCAACGTATAGGAATGAGCACCATTTTATTCTTTTTATTGGTTGGTGGTCTTATTTTATTAACAGTAAAAGTTCCTAAGCTTAAAAAGCCAAAACCTAAATTAATCTGAGTTCGGAGTTTATTCGATCCAGGTTAATATTAAATTTGTTACATGTTGTACTTCGATAGCGCGCATGCAGGCACAATCCTGATTACTACATTTATCCCCTGCACACATTTGTGAATGCACGATATATTGTGCTTGATGGCCAATGGGTCCCCAACGTTTTGGAGAAATTCCTGGAGCTGGAGGATATAACCCCAGTGTTTTAATGCCTAACGCGGCTGCCATATGCAAAGGACCGGTGCTATTTGCAATTAAACCGTCCGCATTTTTAATAAAAAGAAAAAATTCGTCTAAAGTTAATTTCCCACAAACATCACGTGCAGTTGGACATTGGGCAAAAAGCGATTTTAATTTTTCTTTTTCATGTTCGCTGCCGGTAATCAGAATATTAAAAAAATTGAGGGGGAGGGAGTTAATTAATTCAATAAAATAGGATAACGGCCATTCGCGACCATTGCCATTTGATAATGGATGAATGATTAAGTTGAATTTATCTGCAACAAAATATGTTTTTAATTGATCGGGCAAATTAATTTTTGGCTCAATCGTAATTAAATCCGCTAACGATTCAGGAATTTCTGGCTGAATTCCAAAAGCAGAGAGTAACTTTAAATTAAGCTCAGCCTCGTGCAATTCAGATTTGGCACGTGTAAAACTAACGCGTTGATTGCAGAATAAATAATGATACCAGCGTCTAGAAGTTCCAATACGGTGCTTTATTTTGGCTTTATACGATAATTTAGCGATTTCCTTGCGAGGAAAAACATGCAAAATGCAATCGACCTGCAGTTGTTTTAGTTTGCTGATGGCGAGGGCTTCGGGTGCACTGATGATTTCATCATAACTTAAAAAATGATCGACATGCGGGCAATGCGTTACTGCTGCTTTAGCATAATTACGCGTTAAAAAAGAAATCTTAGTTTTTGGAAAATGTTCTTTTAACAAAGATGCCAATGGCAGCGTCAATATTACGTCACCAATATTATCGGTGCGACTAATCAAAATGTGTTGCGGATTTAATTTTTGCATAATTATTCTCTGTGATAGATGGAAATTGTAATTCTTTCAGTTGTGGAATTCTGACTAAAGCACTAAAACAGGCAACGGTTAGTAGTGAATATAAATGCGTTTCGCAAAAAGATACAAAAAACGAATTTACCATACTTCCTGCTATATAAGCTAATAAAAAAGCCTGCATTATATGTTTGTACGCACCGGGTAAGGAAAAACTAAGTTTTACTTGCCAGCCAATTACAACCAGAAAAATAATAAGTCCGAAAATTCCAAACTCCAGCCAAAAATTCAGCATCGAATTTTCAACATAATCTAACGGACGAGTAAGATTTATTTCGTTTGGCGTCAGATTTTGTTGCATGGGAATTCGAATACCACCTGTACCATAACCTATCCAAGGATGTTTTTTAATGAGCGTACGCGCATTATGCAACATTCCCACACGTTGTCCAATTGAAGTGATAGTATTTCCCTGATGATACATATGATATTCGCTAATGGCAGTAGTCACGCTAGAACGCAGATGCGATGAAAATACATAAGCAGAGCTGAATAAAATGACAGAGCAAATGCCTGAAATAATGATTCCGCGCCAACCAAAACGCGTATAGGCCAAATACATGAGTAATAATAAAAATACAATATGACCCGTGCGCCCGTCATTTAAAAATAAGACATTCACGAGCATGGCAACAAATAGTGTGAAATAAATCCAGCGACGGGTGCTTCGATTAAAAAAACGATAGCCACAAATAAAAGCGGCAATACTCATAAAAAAATTCTGCACAAGATGCTCGAAAAAAACATTGCTAAAAGACAATGTCTTATGCACAAACGTTAAATATAAGTCGACTCCAAAAAAGCATTTCAAATAAGAAAAGAAAAGTGTGACAAGCATCGCGCATAAAAACGCATTAATAATGCGGTTACGCCAATGATCATCGATAGGTAGCATCATAAAAAAAGGTGTGATTAACAGCCAATGTCGTTTATGCAGATCTTTTAGAGCGTAATACCAGGGCGAAGCTGAATATGTTAAACCCAATAAAAATAATCCAAATAAAATCCAAAAGCTGATTGCGACGGGATTTTTTAGAACTTGTTGAAACCGTTGTTTCCAGTTACCTGAAATTAAAATTAAAAACCATGCGCATAAATAGGTGATAGTGGTTAATGCAACGGTGATTGGAATGAAAAACGCGCATAAGGTGATGAGCCATAAAGCTAACCATTCACATCGAAGGGCATACGAGTTCCTTTGTGCCATTGCAATCATATGTCAGTTCTTAATTCTTACGTGAATCTTCAGGGGAATCAATTAAATCCCTTTACCTTGCGAGATAATATACGTGCAGAACATCACCCCGCAATCATTTCTTGTTGATGGTCGAGTAGATGAAACTCATTAGCATTTTGCTGAATGAAATCCAGCATTTTGCTCAAAACCTTTTGTACATGCTGTTTATCGCTATTAATCAAAGCCATTCCGATGGTGGCAAGTTGCCAAACATCTTGTTGGTCTAATTCACAAACCGAAACTTTAAAACGAACGCGTAGGCGATCTAGTAGAGATTTGAGTATCCGACGCTTGCTTTTCAAGCTCTGGCATTGCGGGAATTGTAATTTCACAATTAGAACACCGATGTGCATGTTAAGCCTCCCATCATAAATCCAGCTTAAAAGTGTATATTTTTCAAATGCCGATTGCACTCGCCAACGAAAGTCTATATACTCGCCGCGAATTAGCCGTAGTAATTGGGCGGGGGATATTGTGCGTCGACAGCAGCTTGATTCAACGACTCTCCATGAGCGGAATAAAGCTTTTAAGTTAGTTGGCTTACAGGCACTGGGCACTTTATTGATTGCTGTCATTATGTTGATATCAAAGGATAGGTATGCAGCTGGAGCCAGTATATTAGGCGGTGCTGCTAACGTAGTACCCAGTCTTTTGTTTACCTGGTGCTTATTTACTACAACGAGTCCTCGAGCAATAAAGCGAATGGCGATCACCTTTTACATCGGTGAGTACGTGAAACTGCTAGCTAGTGCTTTGCTAGTGGCTGCATTAATAATAAAATTGCCCAACGCAATGCTGCCGATTCTATTAGGTTTTATCGGTGCGCAAATGGGTTTTTGGCTGGCGCCAATTTTTATTGGTATGAATGAACAAAAGAGTAGTTAATTCATGAGTGAAACTATCGCCAATAGTGCAGATTACCTGCAGCATCACATGCATAATTGGCAGTTAAACCTGCACAACTTTACTTTTTCTAATGGTAGTTTCTGGGTATTGGACTTAGATACCATTTTAATTTCCGTGGTTTTAGGTGTTTTATTTCTCGGATTATTTTATTGGGTTGCTAGGCGAGCGACTACCGGAACTCCTTCTAAATTACAAAATGTTATTGAGATATCCATTGAGGCGATTGAGAAAACCGTAAAAGAATCGTGTCATCATGATAGACGTTTTATTGCTTGTTTAGCATTAACGATTTTTGTCTGGATATTTTTAATGAATTTTATGGATTTAATTCCAGTCGATTTAGTGCCGATGTTTATGAGTTTATTGGGCGCACCATATTTTAAAGCGGTGCCGACTACCGATCCTTCGCTTACTTTCGCGCTATCTATTTCGGTATTTGTATTAATTATTTATTACAATTTCAAAATTAAAGGCCCGTTGAAACTAACCAAAGAAATTTTAAGCAAGCCTTTCGGCTGGTATTTATTCCCAATCAATATTATTTTCCGTTTAATTGAAGAGTTTGTTAAACCAATTTCGTTATCCTTGCGACTTTTCGGTAATTTGTTTGCAGGGGAGATTGTTTTCCTATTAATTGCATTATTGCCTTGGTATATGCAATTTCCGCTTGGATTTATTTGGACGATGTTTCACTTATTAGTGATCGTTATTCAAGCTTTTATTTTTATGATGCTGACCATTGTCTATTTGGGAATAGCGCAAGAATCACATTAACGATAACAACAGCAAAAGAGGAGATATCATGGAAATCGCACAGATAATTGCAACCGTACAAGGATTATCAGCTATCGCTGCAGCGCTCATGTTTGGTTTAGCTGCATTAGGTGCTGCTGTCGGTTTGGGCGTTTTAACCGGTAAATTTATTGAAGGTATTGCGCGTCAACCCGAATTATCCGGTATGTTATTGGGCCGTACTTTATTTATGGCAGGATTAGTCGATGCGTTTGCGGCAATTTCATTGGCGATGGGATTTGTGATCATGTTTGGTGGCAATCCATTTTTGAAAGCAGTCATGGCGCAAGTAGCGACTAAAGCTGCAAGTTAAACAATAACGAGGTATCGTTATGAATTTAAATGCGACACTCTTAGTTCAAATGCTTTGTTTTATTGCCTTTGTGGCAGTAACAATGAAGTATATTTGGCCTCCGCTCAATAATATTTTAGAAAAGCGTCGCAAAGAAATTGCCGATGGATTGGCTGCTGCTGAACAGGGTCGAAAAGATCTTGAATTAGCGGAGCATAAGTCGCGTGAAATTATTACGGAAGCAAAATCACACGGTGCGCATATTATTGAGCAAGCCAACGTGCGCGCTAATCGTATTATTGAAGATGCAAAAGAAAAAGCGCGCGATGAAGGAGAGTATCTTAAGAAATTAGCCGAAGATGAGATTGAACAAAAATATAATGCGGCCAAACAAAAATTATTGCAGCAAGTATCTCAAATTGTGATTGCCGGCGCAGAAAAGATTTTGCAAGGTGAAGTAGATAAAGCAAGTAACGATCGATTGATCCGAGAAATGGTGAGCGACGAGATTTAATATGGCGCAATATTCGACGATAGCCAGACCTTATGCCAAAGCACTTTTTGAAAGTGCGAATAGCAATGAAACAAAGTTAGTTGCTTGGGCAGATGTTTTAAGTATTTTAAAGGTCGTTATCAGCGAAGGTAAAATTCGACAATTTATCGCTGATCCAATGACGACGCCTGACAAAATCTATAAAACGCTAACAGATTTAGTGCACGCTGCTGCTGGTGAAAGAATTAAAGTACTCAAAGACGAAGTCAGTCATTTTTTACATTTGCTGATTGAGTATAAACGCTTATACGCGCTTCCAGATATGTCTACTTTATATAATCAATTATTAGCAGAATACAAAAATGTGATGACGGTGGAAGTGCTTTCTGCTTTTGAATTAGATGCAGAGCAACAGGCATCATTGCAAAACATGCTGCATAAACGTTTTGGCAAAAAAATTGAAGCGAAATATCATATTGATCGCAGTTTAATTGGCGGTGCAATAATCCGCACGGATAAGTTTGTGATAGATGGCTCTATCAGAGGCAAACTACAAAAATTATATCAAAGCTTGATTACATAGAATTGACTTCCTTGATGCGGTTTTTCTGTATCAGGGCAACAATGAGGTTAACATTATGGTGACACAATTACAGCCAGCAGAAATCAGTGAAATTATAAAATCACGAATTGAAAAATTAGATATTGCGCCTGAAGTGCGTACAGAAGGTGTCATCGTCAATTTAAAAGATGGTATTGCAGAAATTTTTGGTTTGGATGACGTAATGTATGGAGAAATGATCGAATTCCCCGGCAATACTTTTGGTTTAGCCTTTAATTTAGAGCGTGATTCTGTGGGGGCGGTAATTTTAGGCCCTTATGAGCATTTAGATGAAGGCATGACAGTGAAATGTACGGGCCGAATTTTAGAAGTGCCGATTGGTGATGCTTTGTTGGGAAGAGTGGTAGATGCGCTCGGAAGTCCTATCGATGGAAAAGGCACGATTGAAGCTGAATTAACTGCGCCGATTGAAAAAGTGGCGCCAGGTGTCATCGAGCGTCAATCTGTTTCGCAGCCTTTGCAAACAGGATTAAAATCCATTGATGCAATGGTTCCGATTGGTCGGGGTCAACGCGAATTAATTATTGGCGATCGTCAAACCGGAAAAACCTCCATTGCGATTGATACGATTATCAATCAAAAAGGAACAGGTGTGATTTGTATTTATGTGGCGATCGGTCAGAAAGTTTCGTCCGTTGCGAACGTCGTGCGTACATTAGAAGAATACGGCGCAATGGAGCACACCATTGTGGTTGCGGCGACGGCAGCAGATGCCGCTTCTTTGCAATATCTTGCGCCTTATGCTGGTTGCACGATGGGAGAATATTTCCGTGATCGTGGACGTGATGCATTAATTATTTTTGATGATCTAACCAAGCAAGCATGGGCTTATCGTCAAATTTCTTTATTGCTGCGTCGACCACCGGGCCGAGAAGCGTATCCTGGTGATATTTTCTATTTGCATTCACGTTTGTTAGAGCGTGCGTCACGCGTGAATGAACATTATGTTGAGAAATTTACAAAAGGCAAAGTGAAAGGTAAAACCGGATCATTAACCGCATTACCGATTATTGAAACTCAAGCCGGCGACGTTTCGGCATTTATTCCCACTAACGTGATTTCAATTACCGACGGGCAAATATTTTTGGATGTTTCTTTATTTAATTCCGGTATTCGTCCCGCGATTAATTCAGGTTTATCGGTTTCGCGCGTGGGTGGTGCAGCACAAACTAAAATTATCAAAAAATTGGTGGGTAGTTTGCGAATTGCCTTAGCGCAGTATCGAGAATTAGAAGCCTTTGCGCAATTCGCATCAGATTTAGATGATACAACGCGTAAACAGCTAGAGCGCGGCCAACGTATTATGGAAGTTTTAAAACAGCCGCAATATCAACCGCTATCCATTGCCGAAATGGCATTTATCTGGCTTGCCGTGAATGAAGGTTATTTAGATCGAATAGAGCTGAAGAAAGTAGTGAGTTTCGAAAAAGCGTTATTAAGCTATTTACGTCATCAGCACGCATTGTTATTAGAGGAAATTAATCGTAAACACGATTATAACGAAGAAGTAGCCAATAAGATGAAAGCTGCATTGGATGAATTCGTTAAAAATCAAACCTATTAATAGGCAATAAAAGCAAAATGGCACAAACAAAAGAAATACGTAATAAAATCACCAGCATTAAAAACACGCAGAAAATTACGCGTGCAATGGAATTAGTGGCTGCGAGTAAAATGCGTAAGGCGCAAGATCGCATGAATCTTTCCCGACCTTATGCAGAAAAAATACGTAGTGTAATTAGTCATGTTGCTGCGAGTCATAGTGAATATCATCATCCTTTTTTAGATGAGCGCACTAACGTTAAGCGCATCGGAATTATTATTGTAACGACTGATCGTGGATTATGTGGCGGATTAAACGTTAATTTGCTGCGTTCTGTGTTAAGAAGCATGAAAACGTGGGAAGAAAATGGCTTAGAAATCGATTTATGTTTGATTGGTCGTAAGGGTGAAGCATTTTTTCGTTCGGTTGGTGGCAATGTAATTGCGATGGCTGGACAATTAGGCGATGCACCAGAAATTCAAGATTTAATCGGAATCGTGAAAGTGATGTTAGATCACTTTAAACAAGGTTTAGTTGACACGGTATATATTGCCAGTAACGATTTTGTTAATACGATGGTACAGCGTCCTATCCTCAAACAATTATTACCACTACCGAAATCGGAACAAGTTGCGCAAGGACATTGGGATTATATTTATGAACCCGATTCTTCGAATGAATTATTAGAAAAATTATTGATTCGTTATATCGAATCACAAGTATACCAAGCAGTCGTAGAAAATATTGCTTGTGAACAGAGTGCTCGAATGGTGGCAATGAAAAATGCGACCGAAAATGCGGGCAATTTAATTAAAGAATTACAATTAATTTATAACAAAGCACGTCAGGCCGGGATTACGCGAGAAATTGCTGAAATTGTCGGCGGTGCTGCTGCGATAGAATAATATTTTTGTAATCCAAAAAAATTATTCTTTCTCGAAAATGAAATTTGTTTTCGAGACCCAATACATAAAAAAGAGGTAATTTCATGAGTGCAGTAGTGGGTAATATTATTGAAATTATTGGTGCTGTGGTAGACGTTGAATTTCCACGTCAAGCAGTACCAAAAATATATGACGCTTTAAAAGTTAAAGAAAATAATCTTACGCTCGAAGTGCAACAGCAATTAGGTGACGGTGTTGTGCGTACCATTGCTATGGGTAGTAGTGAAGGTTTGCGCCGTGGTTTAGAGACCTATAACACCAATAATCCGATTGAAGTTCCTGTAGGTCAGCAAACTTTGGGCCGAATTATGAATGTATTGGGAGAGCCGATCGACGAAGCTGGTCCTATCAATTCAGATAAAATGCGAGCAATTCACCAACCTGCTCCGGGCTATGTTGATCAAGCAGGTAGCATGGAAATTTTAGAAACCGGTGTGAAAGTCATCGATTTACTATGTCCGTTTGCTAAAGGCGGTAAAGTGGGATTATTTGGTGGGGCTGGTGTAGGTAAAACCGTAAACATGATGGAATTAATTCGTAATATTGCTGCCGTACATAGCGGTTATTCGGTATTTGCGGGTGTGGGTGAACGTACTCGCGAAGGTAACGACTTCTATCATGAAATGAAAGAATCTAATGTATTAGATAAAGTGGCTCTAGTGTATGGACAAATGAATGAGCCACCAGGTAATCGTTTACGCGTAGCCTTAACGGGATTAACCATTGCGGAAAGCTTCCGTGATGAAGGTCGTGATGTCCTTTTATTCATTGATAATATTTATCGTTATACTTTGGCTGGAGTTGAAGTTTCTGCATTATTAGGTCGTATGCCTTCAGCTGTAGGTTATCAACCGACTTTGGCAGAAGAAATGGGAGCCCTGCAAGAACGTATTACTTCTACCAAAACAGGCTCGATCACTTCAATTCAAGCTGTGTATGTACCGGCGGATGACTTAACTGACCCGTCTCCCGCAACCACATTCGCCCATTTGGATGCAACCATTGTGCTATCCCGACAAATTGCTGAATTAGGTATTTATCCTGCGATTGATCCCTTGGATTCAACCAGTCGTCAGTTAGACCCATTGATTATCGGCGAAGAACATTATCGCGTAGCGCGTGGTGTACAAGAGACACTGCAACGTTATAAAGAATTAAAAGATATTATTGCCATTTTAGGTATGGACGAATTATCAGAAGAAGATAAACGTATTGTGCGTCGAGCGCGTAAAATTCAGCGCTTTTTATCACAGCCATTCTTTGTGGCTGAGGTATTTACGGGAGCCGAGGGAAAATATGTTACTTTGGCGGACACGATTCGTGGCTTTAAAGGTATCATTAACGGTGATTATGATGATTTACCTGAGCAAGCTTTTTATATGGTTGGTACGATCGAAGAAGCTATAGAAAAAGCTAAATCCTTACAGGGATAATCAATGACAGAAAACACGATGCAGCTTGATATTGTTAGTGCCGAAGCTTCTATTTTTAGCGGCAGAGTGAAGGCATTAATTGCAACGGGCAGCGCGGGTGAGCTGGGTATTTACCCAGGTCATACGGCCTTGCTTACTTCTTTAAAGCCTGGACAAATCCGAGTGACTTTGGAAAACGATCAAGAAGAACTCTTTTATATCTCTGGTGGGATGTTGGAAGTTCAACCACAAGTGGTCACGGTTTTAGCTGATACCGCAATCCGCGCTTCTGACCTAGATGAGGCTGCTGCTTTAGCTGCCAAAGAAGAAGCCGAGCGTAAACTCGCGGAGCAGAAAGCTGGAATTGAGTACTCGAAAGCACTTACAGAGCTTGCTGAAGCAGTTGCCCAATTACGCACCATCGAAATGATACGCCGTCAAGCACACTAGGAAGTGTGCACTTAATTGTCGAGGGATATGCTAAGATTATTTTTAAGGATCTCAAAAGGATCAAGAAGATGGAGCGAAATATGCAATTAAGTGTTGTTATTTTGGCCGCTGGCAAGGGAAAGCGTATGGCTTCGGAGATTCCCAAGGTGATGCATACGCTGGCTGGAATACCGCTCTTGGAAAGAGTCGTCAAGGTTACAGAGGCTCTTAATCCTCATCAGATTCATGTCGTGTATGGTAATGGTGGTAGTATCATCCGCGACAAATTTCAATATTTAAATGTTAATTGGGTTAATCAAGAACAACAGCTGGGTACAGGACATGCGGTCTTACAAGCCCTTCCTCATTGCACTCCGGATGATCAGATTTTAGTGCTATATGGAGATGTTCCCTTAATTACCTTAGATACTTTGCAGTCACTCTTGCAGACTACAACTTCAGATAAATTGGGTATTCTGGTCGCCAATATCAAAGATCCCACCGGATTAGGGCGAATTATTCGAAACTCCAAAGGTCAGATTATTAAAATTGTGGAGCAGCGTGATGCAAACGCTGAAGAGTGTCAGGTCAATGAAATTAATACAGGCATTATTACCTGTAGTGCAAAGTTATTGCAGAAATGGCTACCCAACCTCGCTTCGCACAATCAGCAAGGTGAGTATTATTTAACAGATATTATCTCTATGGCGGTGGCGGAAGGAATAGCAATTAATGACGTGGCCGCACCTTGCGAAACGGAAATTCAAGGTGTCAATGATCTGTGGCAGCTGGCTAACTTGGAGCGTGCTTATCAGCGGATACAGGCAAAAAAATGGGCATTATCTGGGGTCAAAATTATCGATCCTGACCGCATGGATATTCGGGGTGATCAGGTCAAATTAGCTCAAGATGTGACATTGGATGTTAACGTGATTTTGGAAGGCACAGTTTATATAGGTAAGGATTCAAAAATAGGTGCTAATTGCGTAATCAAAGATAGCACCCTAGGAGAGAACGTGACTGTTCTGCCAAATAGTGTGATCGAAGGTGCCAGTATTGCGGATTTTGTTCAGATTGGACCTTTTGCACGCTTGCGCACAGGGACTACTTTGGAAGAAAATTCGAAAGTGGGCAACTTTGTCGAGATGAAGAAAACCCGGTTAGGTCGTGGCTCCAAGGCGAATCATCTCTCTTATCTGGGAGATGCTCTCGTGGGGTGTAACGTTAACATTGGAGCAGGAACAATCACTTGTAACTATGATGGTGAGAACAAGTGGCAAACGGTCATAAAGGATGGCGCTTTTATAGGATCGAACACAGCGCTAGTAGCGCCCGTTATGGTTGGTGAAAATGCGACCATAGGGGCAGGCTCTACTATTAATCAGAATGCTCCTGATAATCAGCTCACCGTGGCTAGAAGTCGTCAACTTAGTTTACAAGGATGGAAACGACCTAAGAAGAAAAATGGTCACGCCGAACCGGAAGTGGATAAAAATCAATAATCTACCGTAAAAACCTTGCGCCTGTAAAACAATTAGACATTTGTTCAAAAATTGTTGAAATAATGATCATGCTTTGTTAATATAGAACCTGTTGATAGCTCCTCTTAAGGATCTCATAGCTCGCTAAAAAATCCCTCGTCTGTCCTAGACGGGGGATTTTCTATTTCCAATCTGAAATTAATTAATTTCTTTGCTGAGTTTAATGCAGATTTTTTTAATCGATCGGACTAAATTCTTTAAAGCAGCCGGGGTTAAATTATGCAGGGCCGCCATAATTGCCATATTGCGCGAATTGACTTTTTCAGCACTTAAAATTACGCGTTGATAATGCATTACATTAAATTGATTTTCGGCGTGACTCGCATTAGAGCACGGTCCAGTAACTTTCAATTTTTCAGCTTGTTTTAATACACGATACTTATATTCGTTAAAATCCATGTTAGCTTTAAAATCGTGTGTATGTTTGGATTGACCATTGATGAAATCTAATATGGCCGATAAAGCGACGTAGCTTTGTTTTTCTTTTTCTAATAACCGTGACAAAGTTTCATTCGATTTATTTTCAGAAGAATATAATGGCATTAATCTCGGCATGTTCATCTCCATTAGATGCTAGGTTTGCAGGCAAACATCCTGTTTATGCAAATAAAAGAATGATGCCATATCGACTTGGCAGGTCGCAATATGAATAAATTAAACAAAAATGAAAATTTTTATCAAAACGCTGGCATAATAAAAAAGGTAGCTAATATCTGCTACCGATTACTCTTCGGTAGCAGTCGCAGTTTCTTGTGTATCTTCAGCTTTAATACGAAGGTAAATTTCTTCTCGATGAACCGCAATGTTTTTTGGAGCGTCAATACCTAAACGGACTTGATTGCCTCTGACATCTAGGATCGTAAGCTTGATTTCTCCGTCGCCGATAATAAGTCGTTCACCTACTGAGCGTGTTAACACTAACATGTTACTGTCCTTATTCCATTAATACTGTTAGAAGGAAAAAAAACGAATGAACTTTATTTGAGCGAGCCATTATACTCTTGTCAATGAGAATAGCAACCCCGATGGCTAGCTCTTTGTTTTTATTTTAAATTAAAAAAATAAAATTGACCGAAGGCAGTAGAAATCATTCTGACTTCAGAATTGTATTTTATTCCACAGTTTTTACACCATTTTTTCCTGCTATTAAAAGCACATCTGCACCTCTACGTGCAAAAATACCATTGCAAACGATACCAGGAATATTATTTAATGTTTGCTCCAATTCAATGGGATTTAAGATATTCCAGTTTTGTACGTCTAAAATCACGTTACCATTATCAGTGACAAATCCTTGGCGATACACGGGATCACCTTTCAGCTTGACGATTTCCCGTGCAACATAACTTCTTGCCATTGGAATAACTTCAATCGGCACTGGATAACTACCCAAAACATCTGATTTTTTACTTTCGTCTACGATACAGACAAATTTTTCGGAAACTTGCGCGACAATTTTTTCCCGCGTTAAGGCGCCGCCACCACCTTTAATAAGGTATTTATGTAAATTAAATTCATCGGCACCATCGACATAAACTGGGATGCTGGAGACAGCATTAAGATCAAGCACGGGAATACCTATTTTTTTCAATAGTGATTCAGTGGCTTTGGACGAAGCCACCGCTGCTTCAATACGTCCTTTGATATTGGCGAGTGCCGCAATAAAATAATTTACTGTGCTACCGGTACCTACTCCAATAATTCCATCGTAACCTACATATTTTATGGCTGCTTCAGCGGCCTGTTGTTTGTGCATAGATTGAGACATACTGCGTCACCCTTTTTGCATTTAATTAGTGATACCCGATTGTTGTAATAAGGCATTAATGTTGGGATCACGTCCGCGGAATTTTTTATAAAGAATTTCCGGATCTTCTGAGCCGCCGGGCTCTAAAATATAAGTTAGAAATTTGTTGGCTGCGTCAACATCAAAAATGCCACGTTCTAAGAATAATGAAAAAGCATCGCTCGCCATAACTTCTGCCCACTTATAACTATAATAACCCGCCGCATAACCACCCGCGAAAATATGGCTAAATCCATGTTGAAAACGATTATCACTGGAAGCAGGGACCACACTTACGCGTGATCGAACTTGATTTAAAATTTCTTGAATTTGATTTTTTTGTTTGGGATCAAAATTAATATGTAATAGAAAATCAAATAATGCAAATTCAAGTTGTCGCACCATGATCATAGCAGATTGAAAATTTTTAGTGTTATAAAGTTTATCGTAAAGTGCACGTGGTAAAACTTCATCTGTTTCAAAATGTTTTGCAAATAAAGATAATGCATCTAGATGCCAGGTCCAATTTTCTAAAAATTGACTTGCCACTTCTACAGCATCCCAAGGAATACCGTTAATGCCAGACACTTCTGAATAATCAACCGTCGTTAACATATGTTGTAAAGCGTGACCGAATTCATGAAATAATGTCACCACTTCGTCGTGTGAGAATAATGCCGGTTGGTTTTTGGTTGGGCGATTAAAATTACCAATGATAAAAGCAATTGGAATTTGAATTTCACCATTTTCTTTTTTGCGACGACCGCGGCAATCATCCATCCACGCACCACCGCGTTTATTGGGGCGCGCATAAAGATCTAGATAGAAATAACTGCGAATTTTTCCGGTTTTATCATACACTGCATAACAACGCGCGTCGGAATGCCATACATCAACATCAGAAACCTCTTCAATTTCAATTTGAAATAATCGTTTTGCGATCGCAAATAATCCATTTACTACATTATGCTCGGGAAAATAAGGTCGCAATTTTTCTTGAGAAATTGCGTATTCATGTTGACGTAATTTTTCTGAGGCAAAGTTAATATCCCATGGTTTTAGTTCTGCAATATTCAAATACTTTTTGGCGAATTGTGATAAATGCTCAAATTCTTTTTGTGCTTTTTCAAACGAATGTGTGGCTAATTCACTTAGAAAATTGATCACCGCATCAGTAGTTTTAACCATTTTTGTTGCGAGCGACAATTCAGCATAGTTATTAAAATCTAATAATTTGGCTAGTGCGAGACGTTTACTTAAAATGTCAAACATGACCTCACTGTTGTCCCATTTTTTAGCGCTAGGGCCAATATCGGATGCACGAGTAATATAGGCATGATACATTTCTTCACGGAAAGCGCGAGAATCAGCATGCGTCATTACACCAATGTAAGAAGGCATGGCTAGAGAAAATAGCCAGCCGGATAAATTTTCTGATTCGGCTCTTTCTTTAGCTTGCAGAATGGTGTGCGAGGGTATACCTAGCAAATCTTTTTCGTCGGTAATATGTTTCGTCCACGCATTAGTGGCATCTAAAACATTTTCTTCGAATTTAGAAGATAGTTGACTTAAATCTTTGACGAGTTCAGCAAATTCTTTTTTCTTATCTTCATTTAAGGTCGCGCCAGCTAGTTTGAAATCACGCAGTGAGTTTTCAATAATCTTTTGTTGCGCACGATCTAGATTTGTAAAATCAGGAGATTCAGCAATTTGCTGGATAGCAAAATAGAGCTTTTTGTTATGTTTTAACTCGGTATGAAACTCTGCTAATTTGGGTAAACACTCATGATATGCATGACGTATTTCATCATTATTGATAACGGCATTCATGTGGCTAATTGGGGACCAAAAATGATGAAGTTGTTCACCCAACTCTTCTAGCGGCTGCATCAGATTGTCCCAAGTATAGTGATTTTGTTGGAGCAACTGATCGACAGTGACTCTATTTTGATTCAGTAGCTGGTTCAGTCTATCCGGTACTTGCTGGATAATAATATCAGTGAATGTAGGTAAACTGGCAGAATGTTTCATCGTTTTTTTCAATGTATGTTACTCGATTATGTTGAAGTGCAATCATTATATATCAAAGTAAACAATGCGAAAGTATTTCTAGATTGGGTTAGCGAGTATAAAAGGGATTAGGTAATTTAAACTGCATGTCGGAGTAACCTCCTTTGAGCGTGTGATCGTTGCTTCCCAAATTGATCACAATGTCATAACCTTGTTGAACGATTCGTTCACGTTCGTGGATGTAATACTCAAGACGGGTGATGGAGGGGATCTTGTTAGTATTGAAGGCAATACCATTCCATTGATGATATCCGGCCTCATTTAAACTTTCGATAGTGGTATCCTTGAATTTCAACGGACGGTTAGTAATAAAAAAAACCGCGACACCATGTTCTTTCGCGTAATTAAAAAGAGCTAAAGTATATGGAATTGCTCTACCCGCGCAACCCATGTCTGCAAGAATATGTGATGTAATATGGAAACTGTCACGTAACAATAAGTCGTAGTTTGAGAGGGCCGTTTCATCAATATCCATGACAACCGCTAATTTTTGTTCTGGATGCGCACGTGAGTTTTGGGTTATTCGAAATTTCAGGTAATACGTGGCTTCTCTAATAGTATTAGAGATATCTTGATAATATTGGCCTGAATCGTGATAACGGATAAGCTGAAGCATTTTTTTATCTCGATTACTGAACGCAGTTAAGCAAAAGAAATTTATTCCTAACAGAAATAAACAAAGGTAAGAGAGAATACTTTTTCCCATTCTCATTATGATCTACTCGCGCCAATAATTTAATTATGGTTTAATAAAATTTGTTTTGTGTTTGTTTGAAAAATATGACACTTTGCAGAAATGCAAGCAAGATTACGGACTTAAAGAGATATTAAAATATGAGGTTAAATCGTATTTATTATTCTGGAAGTTTAACCGAAGATGAAATTATAACGCCGTCTTCTGACATTACCCATTATTTAACGAATGTTTTACGCTTGTCTGAGGAATGCGAAATCATAATTTTTAATGGAGATGGAGCAGAATATTTCGCAGAAATATTAGAAATCACTAAGAAGCAAATTAAAATTCATATTAAAAAACGAGTCATCGTTCATCGAGAATCACATTTACAAGTTGAGTTGGCTCAAGGAATATCCAGAGGCGAGCGGATGGATTGGACGATCCAAAAGTCTGTGGAGTTAGGTGTCAGCATCATTTCTCCGATTTTCACTGAACGCTGTGAAGTGAAATTGGAAAAAGACCGTCTACAACGTCGGATTGAACATTGGCAAAAAATCATAATTAGTGCTTGCGAACAGAGCGGTCGAGTTCGGGTCCCCCAATTAAATCATCCGATTACTTTAGAAGAATGGTTGGGTCAGGACCGTGATGACTTGAAGTTAGTGTGTGCCCCGCATGCGGAATCATCATTATCGCAATTACCTACCAGCATCTCGAGTGTGGCTTTATTAATCGGTTCTGAGGGCGGATTAGCTCCAGATGAAATTCAACACGCTAAAGACGCTGGATTTATTGCGTTAGGATTGGGTCCACGTATTTTACGTACCGAAACCGCAGCACTAGCGGCCTTGACTATAGCACAAGCAAAATGGGGTGATTTAGCTTAGCTCATTGTTGGGATGATAGGAGAGGAAATTTTTTCTGCAGAGATCTTATTTTTTAATTCGGTTAATAGTTTTGCTGTCGTGGGGGTCCGGAACCAGCGAAATAAAACAAATTCGCTTCGACTGGACAACAGTGTCATTTTCACAGGGTTTTTTATTTTTGATAGTGTTTTAGTTTCGTAGGTTTCCACCATTTTTTCCAGTGGTTCTTCTGCCGCAGCGATATCTTTAATCAGTAACAGCAATAACATAACTTTTTGTAATCTTTTTCCTTGATAAGTGCTCGGTTGATGGCGGATTTCTTCAAAGAGTGTTTTTGCATATTCAAATAAAGGAGACATTAAATGCCATCGGGGAGAATCCACGCTGATACAGGAAGAAACCCAATTTAGGTGAATTAATGCTTTTTCGATGAGCGGACGAGGACTTGCAAGAGTTTGATGTGAATAAGCCGCATTTAATTTTTCTACGGCTAAAGCTGAATTACCCTCTGGAAGCGGCGGAAATTTAAATTCACATAATTCTTTATATTTTTTAAATAAATCGCTAAATCCGGTTAGACCCTTTGGGTTATTTTTTTTAGATGCATTAGCCCGAGCGTCATTAAGTTGTTTTTCATTTTGCGTAACATTTTTGACAATATCTTCTTGGGTAAAAATAAATTGCAGTCGTTGTTGGATGAATTTTTGTAATATTGCCGGCAATTTTTCTTGTAATCGAGATGGTGCTTGATTTTGTAAATTTTTTCTATGCTTCTCTACTTTTTTCTCATCTAGCATCTCTGATTCAGATTGAAGTTCAGCCGTCCATCGTAAGCTCGTGTGATAATTAATGTAATCGTGTATCAACGATTGATAGGGTTGCAACTCAGGTTCGTTTTGACTTAATTCCAATAGATTGGGAAAGTTTTCGCATAGATATAAAGCGCTATTAATTTCCCTTAAAAGTTTAATTTGTTGAGATAAATAGATAAGCCAGAGATTAAGATCATAAAATGCAGGGATAATAGCTAACTTGGACGCAAGCTTAACATTTTCGTGAATATAATGGTTGAGTGTTTGAGTTCCGCACTGATAACGCTCGAGTTGGAAAGTAATGTGTGTGAGTTCTTCTAATTTTTGGCCGGGATGGTTTTTTTCTTCTAAAAGTGCTTGAATTTGTATTTCTTTGCCCCTATTTTTTGCTTTAACGATATCAAGAGCAGTTGTTTGATATTGCTCAATTACCTCCATTGAATTTAAAGTTATAGTTTGAAAGTTTGTATGATTATTATTAATTGGAGCTAACAGCGCGGTATTTTCATACTCGGGCAGCGTTAATAATCGATGTCGCAAACGTGGAGGTGGTGTTTCTGATAAAAATGCCAATGCCTCAATGCGTTCAACTTTATTTTCGCCTACGGTCTGTAGTTTAATTTGACGTGTCGAATAATTTTGTACGTATTTCTGTAATTTTTTCACTTGTTTCGAACAAGTTAATGGTCCTTTATTTCTTAACGAAAGAGTTTTTTCTACAATTTTTGAAATAAGCTCCTTATAATTAACATCAGAGGTACTGAAAGGTGTGTAAAACTTAGAAAAAACATCAGCATTAATACGCCAAGTTTCCTGACAGGTTACGTTGAGGGCTGTTTGTCCGCGGGAAATCCCCTGAATTTCTTGCAGTGCTTCGCGACAAATGCTGGATTGACTTTCCCAAAATAGTAGACTATTTTTTACTGCATTAAATAAAGATTGATTAAATATCAGAGTAAAATCACCTAACATGCTTGCACATTTGCCTAAATATTTTAACAAGCGTGAAAGCATAATTAATTCAAAAAGGATGCCCCATAATTTCACATAGGTGTTTAAAGTCGATTTATTTTTTTTAAAACGTTCCGCAATAGCAGAATCCTTCTCAAGCTGTTCTACTTGTTGGTCAGGAGCTGTTAACCAGATATTGATAGTATTTTCATTTTCTTTTTCCATTTCATCTAAGAGCTTAGATGCGTCTAATTCACAAATTTTAGCCAACCATCTTCCAGGAATGCTGCTTCTGAAAATCTTGTACTCCATTTCATTTTCTTTAAAATCTTTGAGAAAAAATCCCTTCGTAAATGGAATATTACTCAGTATGTAAGGCATGATTTCTAAAACTTGGAAAACATAAGTGTGACATGCGGTTGACAAATTTGTAATATGCACTTGCAAACTAAGTCGTTCTGCATGTTGAGTACTGATGGCGGAAAGACTTTGTATAGTTTTGCTGATTGCGAATAAAAGAGTATGAAAACCTTGTTGTCCTTTATCTTTAGTGGAAGTAGGGAACAGCTGGCGCAGGGCGAGAATAGCTTCTACGAATTTTAATTCCATCATATATGCTTCAATTTGCATTGAATTTGTTTGGGTGGAAGCGAGCGTACTAAGATGCTCTGCAAAATAGGCAGGAATAATAAACCGAAGTTGTGACTTATTTTCTCGGGTAAATATATTTTGCCTATTCTTTCTATCGAAATAGACGATAATTTTTTTAATAATAGTGCTTGTGTCTTCAAAAAAAGGATTGGCAGGATCTTTCAACTTATTTAAATAATAATTAGGATCCATATTATGAGGCTCTAAACTTCGCACACGATATTCTGATCCATAGATCATTCTATATAGCCATCTTTTACAAGGCTCTTTTTCAGCATCAAAAGGATATTCCCATATGGCGCTCAATTGAGTATTTCCGCGCGAATCTTTCCATGCGGCTTTAACGAGTGGATAGACGTCTGCAAATTTGCCTCGAATTCCATGCGTTGGCATAATAAATCCCTGTATTTATTGTAGAAATTAAATCATAGTATTGAATTTCTGAGGAATTTAAAATACGGTAATTAATTAAGGACTAACATAATTCCCTTTTCATTAATTAAAAGCATTTTTATGATCTAAACTATTTATATAACCAAGAAGCTATCAGCATTACCTCCAATAGCCTATACTTACCTTATGACTACTAATATGCCCTTAAGTAGAATATCGAGAGGGGCTATGCCAAAATACACATCTTCATTCTCTACAATCTTGGAATACAGAAATCAATTAATTACAAACGGCCCTGAGTTTATAAGTCCATGCCGTATCGAACTAGAGGTTATGAATCATGCAAGTTCCATTACAAATTACTATGCGAAATCTCGATCATTCTCAAGCTGTCGAAGAACGTGTGCGTGAGAAGGCACTAAAACTAAATAAATTTTCAGATAAAATCATCGCTTGCCAAGTGGTGATCGAACAAAATCAAGCGTATCGCCAGAGCGGAAATTTATATAATATTCGAATTCATTTATCAATGCCGCGAAAAGAGTTAATTGTAAATCGTAATCAGCAAGAAAATTTATATTTAGCGATACGTGAAGCGTTTGTGGATATGGCACGTCAAGTTGAAGATGCAGATACAATTTTACAAGGTGATGTAAAACACCATTCATTTCGCATTCATGGAGAAATTGCGCGCTTATTTCAGGATGATCAATTCGGGTTTATTATCGATGCCAATGGGGAAAAAGAATATTATTTCAACGCCAATAATTTGGTTAAGCAACATAAATTCGATCAGCTCAAGGTGGGAATGCCTGTTGCGTTTGTGGAAGAAGTCGGCGATGAAGGATTACGCGCTTCGCGTATTTGTGTTCGCAAAGAAAAGATGGATTAAATTGTTTTAATCTAACTTGCGCTTAGTGTTTAAGTCTGGGCGCTTGGCAGCGTTCTAATAATTTAATTAACAAATTTTGTGTAGTGGAATTTCCTATTTTAAATAAACAACACTCACTGCGATGTTCAATTAATTCTTTTTTCTGCAAATAATTTTCTAGTGTCTCTGATGTTTTCTTGGGTTGTAGCCTAATTTCATTCATTAAATTTTCCAATAATGCTGCCTTAACACCGCCTTTTTGATAATAGCTTTTATTTGCATAGGTCTTAGCATTGGCTGCTAAAGTTTTCGCATGATTATAGATTTGTTGTAAATGACTCAATTCAAGGGGGAGGCGATAATTTGGATCGGAAATTTTAATTGTGTCTGGATCTTCGGCTATTTCAATTTCATGGGCCGTAGGAATGTCATACATTTTGTAGATGGATGCATCAATTGGGGCTGGGTTTTCACTCACTGCTTGTAATAAAGAAACATCTTTTGGCGATGTCGTTGAATTTGCTGCTGGTAAAAGCGGAGGGGCAGCATTTAACATTTGCGTGAAGCTCGAATAATTTTTTTGAAACTCTACAAATTTTTCTGCATATGCTGAACCACTGACTTCTGTGACGACAATATTGACCACATTTTCCAGTTTGCCTAAGTCCAAAATCTTTTTGAACAAGTTGGGTTGAGACTTTTCTCCAAGAGAAGAGATAAAATTAACATGCTCCTCAAAATTATTTTTATATCCCTGAATAAGACTGCAGTTTCCGGTTTCCCAATTAAACGCTTGTTGTTGATAAAAGTATTCCGCCAGCTGCAGCATTTTACATAAGAAGTTTTCAAAATAAAGCGCCATCAGATATAAATTATAGGTTGTGACAATTCCCTTGTGATCGGAAATATAACGAGGTAATTGTCGCGGCCAATCTTCTCGACGGTCTAAACTAACAAAGAAAGAATCTCCAATGATGGTTTGTAAGACAGGTGTTTTGCTGGAGAAATCTTTGTGCTCTAACAATGCCGGATTTTTCACCGTGGAGATAGCTTCTTCGAGAAATTTTCGAAATTGCGATACCCCATTAAGATATAAATTTAATTGCTCAATGAAATTTATAGTATTAGGCTTAATGGGAGCGAATATACCCACACTGGTTGCATGAGGGGTTGATGGAGACAGGGAAGAAGGTTGAATGCTCTCGCCGGCTTTTATTATTCCAAAGTGTAACGCTCGATCCAGCACTATATCCGAAATTATTTTTGTTTCTTCAAATCGTTTTTTTATTCCTGGCACATTTTCTTTTTTGAGTGTTTCGATTTTTTTTTCTATTGAAATATAAATTTTTTCTATTGAGACAGCAAATTTTTTCAAACTCTCAGGGTAACAGAGTGTTGTTCTAGTATTGAGACACCAGCCCTCTTTACTTTCACTATTTTCACCTTTCAATGCTTCCTTATTATATTGTAGAAGAATTTGTTGCTGGTGTTGGCAGTAGGCAATGTAATTTTTCAAACATAAGAGATTGTGAGTAAACTTAATCCAGCATTCTTCTAATGAAAGTAGTGAAATTTTTCCTAGGTCATTTAAAGTTAATCTTAGTGCTGTGAATGCCTGTTTGACTACTATCATTTCCTTTATTAAGCCAAAGAGTTTCACATATGCATTTAAAGCAGGACTAAATTTGTTTTGTTTGAAAATTTCTGCGATATAAGAATCGTCTAGTAAAGCTTGTATTCCTGAAATAGGTTGTTCAAGCCAGGGATTTTCAATTTTTTCTCTATCATCTATTTTTTTAATTTTAGAAAACTGGAATAATTCGAATAGCCATTTTCCAGCTATACTTTTTTTAAAATCAGTATATTGAGTGAGGTCATCCAAGTATCTCAAAACAAAATGTTTGTGAGGAATTGTAGAGAGGAAAATAGGCAGTTTTCTCAAAAAATCGCTAATTAAATTATTAATCATGCGAGTGATGCTGTTTATGTCATCGTCTAAAGTTTTGCTTTCTACATGTTCACAGCCTTCTTTGTATAAAACTTCAAGACAGTCGACTATTTCTAGAAAAATAACATGAAATCTTTCTTGCTTTGTGAGGAAATTTGATGGAAAAAGATCGTGACATTTGGTTTGTAATTCAGTGACATAGTTTAACTCTGACTTGTATTCGTTTAGTAATTCTTGGCTGAAATTTTTTCCGGCTAAATCATGCGCTCGTTTTGCCAAGGAGTGCAATAAAATTATACGTAAATAATCATTCGCTATATTAGATCGGTTTTCTTCACAATAGTTAATACTCATACTCACTAAATCTAGCGTTTCTGATCTCACGGGAGAAGCACGGTCCAGATCATCGAAATACTCCATTCGTGTTTGTTCTACAGGTATATCATTAACGGTTGCTTTTTCGCTATAGCCCAGTAATCGACGAAAATCGAAAATCGACATGTCTTCTGGATTAAATTCAAAAGGATTTTTCGCATTTTCGAAATGATGTTTTTTCCAGATTTCTCGGAGAAGAGTAAGAGTTTCCTTTTTTCCATAAATTGTTTTTTCTTCACCCATGAAATTCTCCAGACAGTTTTTTTATTAAAATGATCTAATATAAAAACATATATGGCGAAATGCAAAAGAAGCGAGATTAATTACAATAAATAATTTTATTTTAATTAATAAAAATATATTTAGGAATTTTATAAAATATTTATGGACTTTTAGCGCGACCTTCAATTTGTGCGGTAGCAATGATATGTTGTCGCATGACCTCACTTATATTGATGGGATTATGATCGACATTGTTTGGCAATCGCGTGTCGAGTGCATATAAGCGAATGGAATAATGTTGTACTCCATTGGGGGTACAGGGTCCTGAATATTTTTGTTGTCCCCAGCTATTATTCGCAACCAATGTGGGTGCGCTAAACTGCATGTTGGCGCGAAGACGAGATAAAGAAGGCGGAATATTAAAAACGGCCCAATGATACCACTGCTGACGCGGCGCATCTTCGTCCACCAATACTAACGCGAGCGATACTGTACCTTTGGGTATGCCTGACCATTTTAATGGCAGAGAAATATTTTTTCCCCAGCAGGTATATTTTTGAGGAATAAATTCACGATCATTAAATGCTGGACTAGAAATGACAAATTTTGGGGTGACCGGTGGTTTTTTGTGCGGCTGAACCAACAAATAGGTTAATAGTGTCAGAGAATCTAACATGTGGACATCCTTATCCGAAATCTAATTGTATCGTTTTGGTGCTAGCTATCAATCTTATTATAGATAACGTAAGTTCGGTTTGCAGATGACATTTATGTCATCTGCAAACCCGCTAAACGAACGTTATCTGGGATCCAGGTGTTGACGCATATGTAATTAATTTGCTGTATTTTCTTAATTTAAACTGCCAACTCAGGTTTAAGTGTTTTACAACGTTGTATCGCCAACCTAGCACCGTTATAATTTTGCGCTTAATAATAGGGAATTTTAATGAGCGATATACAACAAAAAATGGTTATGGCTGCAAAAGCCATGTTGGAAAAATCTTACTCGCCTTATTCGCATTTTCCCGTCGCTGCCTGCATTTTAGCGGAGAATAATCAAATCTATTGTGGGTGTAACATTGAAAATGCTTCTTTCGGATTAACCTTATGCGCAGAGAGCTCAGCTATTTCGAGTATGGTTGGAGATGGGCAACTGCGGATTAAAGAAATCGTGATTGTGGCAAATAGTGCGGATTTTTGTGCGCCATGCGGTGGTTGCAGACAGCGTATTTCTGAATTTTCAACTCCTGAGACACGAATTCATTTTTATAATCGCGCAGGGGAATATAAAACTTTAACCATGGCGGAACTTTTGCCCATGCCTTTCCAATCAAAAACAATGGGGTGATATAAAATGACCAAAGAAGCGCTGCAATGTGCAGAGATATTAAAAGCACAATTACCACAATGGAAACCGAAATTAGCGATCGTATTGGGCTCCGGTTTGGGCGGCTTGGCGGCTGAAATTAAAAACCCGACCATCATTTCATACGATCAAATGCCTGGTTTTCATAAACCCATAGTAGAGGGTCATGTAGGTCAGCTTGTGCTTGGCAATTTAGAGGGTGTCGATGTCGTTTGTTTACAAGGACGCGCTCATTTGTATGAAGGCATTAGTCCGTTGGTGATTCAGACGATGGTGCGTACTTGTCGATTGCTGGGCTGTGAAACATGGTTGGCGACCAATGCCACGGGAGGAATGCGCGAAGATTTACAGCCCGGGACTTTAGTATTAGTGAAAGACCATATTAATTTCCAATTCACTAATCCGTTGATTGGTCTTAATGATGATGGTTTTGGACCACGATTTATTGGCATGGATAATGCATATGATCCTGAGCTTCGCCAGAAAATTAAAAAGATCGCGCAACAACTCGATATTCCCTTACAAGAAGGCGTATATGTTGCAGCCGTAGGCCCCTCGTTTGAAACGCCTGCTGAAATTAATGCGTTTCGCATTTTGGGCGGAGATGTTGTGGGAATGTCGACGGTGCCGGAAATTATTATTGCACGGCATTGTGGAATGAAAGCCGTCGCAATTTCTGTGGTGACGAATTTAGCGGCCGGATTATATCAAGGTATTTTAAATCACGATGAAACTTTGCGTGGAGCAGCCTTGGGAGAGAATAAATTATTAAAATTGGTGCGCCAATTTGTGAAGGAATATTAAATGCAAACGAGTGACTTAATTCAATTTATAGATTTGACTAACCTCAATGAAGACGCAACAGAAGACCAAATTAGTGATCTTTGTAATAAAGCGAGTACACCACAAGGCAATGTGGCCGCTGTATGTATTTATCCACAATTTGTAGCGCTCGCAGTAAATAAATTAAAAAATACTGGGATTAATGTGGCGACGGTGGTTAATTTTCCTGCTGGTCATGACTCTTTATCGGAATGTGAGATTTTAATTAATGCAGCATTGAAAGATGGTGCACATGAAATTGATGTTGTGATGCCATATCATTTTTTAAAAGAAAATAATGTCAATGCCGTTTTAAATTTTATTAGCGGGTGTCGAGAAACGTGTGGTGAAAATATTATTTTAAAAGTTATTTTAGAGACGGGAGCGTTAAGCCCAAATCAAATAGAAAATGCTGCGATTTTAGCGATCCAAGGTGGCGCTGATTTTTTAAAAACATCCACAGGAAAAATTAAAATGGGCGCTACTCCAGAAGCGGCAAAAATTATTTTGCAAAATATTAAAAAACAAAATAAACCGATTGGTTTTAAAGTTTCAGGTGGAATTCGAACGATTGCTGATGCTGTGTTATATCATAACCTGACATTAAATATTTTAGGAAAAAAGCAATTAACTGCAGATATTTTTCGTATTGGGGCCAGTCAACTATTGGATGTTATCTTGTCTCAGGATAAGTCTTAAAAATATTATTGTTTTCAATGATCGTTAGCACTTGTCGGATGGTATTTTCAATAGCTTCATGAGGGTGCAGACTTAATTCGTTGGTAATCCGATTAGCTAAAACCGTATTGATTGTGCAGCTGCGATGACCCAAAATATTTCCCAGAGCAAATATAGCGGCTGATTCCATTTCAAAATTTACTAACCGCTGACCTTTATATTTAAATTGATTCGTAATAGCAATCAAGTTTTTTCCATCTTTAGGTGGTTTTGCTCGCAAAAATCTTCCTTGTGGTCCATAGAAACCTGAAGCAGTGAATGTTATTCCAGTATGTCCCAGATGACTAAATAATTTTACGAGCTCTGGAGCTGCATGTCCGACATAGAGATCTGCTGCAACAGGAAAATCGACAAAATGTTGTTGGAGCGCATGACATAAATCTAGGTCTTGTTGATCATAGTGATAATCGTAATAATATAATAGGCCCTCAAAGGAGAAAGCAGAAGCAGAGATCAGCATGCTTTCTATGGGGATGTCCGCTTGAAGTGCTCCGCAAGTTCCAATACGAATAATATTGAGAGATTTAATTTCTGATTTTACGCAATCATTTTTAAGGTCGATATTGACGAGCATGTCCAACTCATTCATCACAATATCAACGTTATCCATACCAATTCCAGTACTGATCACAGTTATTCGCGTTTGACCCAACCAACCTGTCTCCAATAAAAATTCGCGATTAAATCGTGTTACTTCAATTGTATCAAAATGTTTTGCGATGGCTCTGACTCGTGCAGGGTCGCCGACTAATAAGATCAATGGTGCAATTTCGTCAGGAAAGGCCTGCAAGTGAAAGGCGCTCCCATCTGCATTGAGCATCATCATCGTTTTTACAATGGGCTCATTTTGACTCATGTCCTTCCCCTTACTAAGAATATATTAATATTTATAGGATAAAATGAGTGAAAAAGAGGGGGCTATATGACAACAAATTCCCAAATCGAATTTCAAAACAATCGTCGGTTAGAAACGTTTGTTTTTCTAGAGAATTTTTTCAATGTGTTGCGTGCGATGCGAGAAACTGATCAGTTAAAATTTTATCAGCTGTTCGCTGAATACTCAGAACGCCAAGAAAAAGAACAGGCGGAAACCTTGTTGCAAAGCAATCTCCCCCGACCTACGTCATTGCGACGACCTGACCCTTCCCTTGTTGAAATAAAACTGCAACCCGCTGACATAGGGTTGATGAAGCTTTTAGTGAAGGCGGTAAAAGGAGCCCTGGAAGAGAGCCGTGTGAAAGCAATTGCACACATCAATCAGAACAAAGAGCAATATGGAGAGACGCGTGACTTCTTGGTCGATATGGTGAATGAAGCCCATCAAGTTGATCCGCTCGTTTTACTGAAAAAAATCGACGAAACTCGTAAAGAGCTTGAGCAAGGAATTCAGCCAAAGGCAGCACCCGTTCCAGTGGGTCCTGAGTTTGAGGGTGATGTTAAAGAGATGTTTACTAACATGTTGTCTAAAGAGCCTCGGAAAGAAAAAATTCAGCAAGCAGAGACAAGCCCGCAACTGCAACAAGATCGACTTCCAGATATTATTTCTTACCTGTTGGCATCGCATTATTATGCTTCTGCAAACAACCGAATGCATACTGTGCCACTAGCTAAAAGAGAATTGTATATTAACTCAACTCGTCAAGCAGTCTCTAAAATTGCTCCTCAATCTGCATGTGTTATGACGGAAAGTATACGCGCTGTTATCTCTGGTAATAGAATGCATACTCTTTTCCAGCGAAATGATGTAAAAATGCAGCTCAATTTTGGGAGTGAAACACAGCATCTGAATTTAATGGTTAGATAATTATTTCGGTAAAATATTTTTCCAATATTCTAGCATTTTAATAAATTCATAAAGTTAGTTGAGGGCTGGCAATGGTGCTTTCACTCCGGTACTATGCCTTTTTTACAAGGGAGAAGGGATAGTCATGGCAAATGGTACGGTTCTGATCAAAAAGATTCACGCAACAAAGCTGGCTGTTTTTTTACCTTGGATTGTGTGTGGGCTTGCTGCCTTCTTTTATTTTTATGAACTGTGTTTACGAGTAGCTTTGGGAACCATGGTACCGGAAGTACAAACGGCATTAAACATTAGTTTAGGTCAAATTGGGGTTCTTTCAGCGTTTTATTATTATGCTTATACGCCCATGCAAATTGTAGCAGGCGCATTTATGGATCGCATGGGTCCACGCAAGTTACTGATAAACATGGTGTTCCTGTGCGCGCTGGGTTCGTTTACTTTTGCCTACACAAGTTCCTATCTCGTTGCTGCTTTAGCACAATTTTGTATCGGGTTTGCTTCTGCATTTGCCTTCGTCGGTGTATTGAAGCTCGCTTCCAATTGGCTACCTTCTAAATATTTCAGTTTAATTGCTGGGTTAACCACTTCTTTAGGAATGGTGGGGGCTATGATCAGCAATATCCTCATTGCTTATATTATGCGCGGAACCACTTGGCGTGGAGTGTGGTATTTCTTTTGTATATTTGGCATTGTTTTAATGGTTATTATTTATTTAATTTGTGTGAATCGACCTCAGGGCGAAGCATCGCAAAGCTCCCAGCATTTGAATTGGAAGGATATCAAGCAAGATTTTTTATTGATGGTAGGTAGCCCCTTTTTCTGGATAAATGCCATTATTGGTGGCCTATTATATTTCCCAACCACCTCTTTCGCCTCATTATGGGGAATTTTGTATATGACGAAAGCCTATGGCGTGAGCAAAATAATGGCTTCCACTGTAGTATCCATGATCTTTTTAGGCTGGGCTGTAGGTGGACCGCTTGCAGGGTGGCTGTCAGACACCTACGTGAGTAAAAAAAGTTTATTGATTGTAGGTTCATTGGCTTCGCTAATTCTCATTAGTCTCGCTTTATCACCGTTGAACTTTAGCATGACCAGCTTGAGTATGGTTTTATTTTTATTTGGCGCGGCCTCCTCAGTGGAAGTATTAGTATTTGATGTGGCAGCAAAATTATTTGATGGTCGTTCAGCTGGCACCGCGGCATCACTGACCAATTTCATTTTAATGGCAGTATGCGCCATATTGCAGCCAGTCATCGGTTTCATGATTAATAAAAATAATTCATTGACCGATTATCGGATCGCGTTATTGATTATTCCGGCTGGAATAGTGGTCGCGCTTTTACTAACGATATTTGTCTACCACGAAAAAGACGCTACATCGCAAACAATGTTGGCGAATTAATACGATCAAAATTAAAAGGGGGCGATGAATTTTACTTCACCGCCCCCGGTGTGTTTGGCGACCTTAAATTTCTGGTAGGAAAAAAGTGGGGTAGAGACTTTTACGTCATCTACCCCGTTGTGTTGGCGATCCCTACCAGTATTTTCTGTCCCTAGAATCTGCTCTTTCCGTGAGTCAAACTCTTTTTGGCTTTAATCCGTTAGGCCGGTATCATTCAGTTGCTTAGTCGTTTTTACCAGCGATCATCCTTATGTGATTCTCACTTTATCATGTGGATGGTTTGCTACAAGGCTCGTTGAAAATAATCTCTGTGGTCAGCGCACATGTGTTTTTTAAAAATATCATTAAAATCATATTCTTATATAAAATCTCAGTCTGCTCAATGCTATTCGTCTGGAGTATTTTTGTTGGTAGGGCTTACAGCCAAGTGAGAGATTTCTCACATCGATGGTTGGTGTCTGGGACCTGGATCGAAGATTCAGGCTACGGATGCACTCTTAGGCTAGCGAGCACAGGTTTGGTATCCGGATAAATGCCATGCCAGAGATAAAAAGTCGCAGCGGCTTGCTCCACTAACATTCCGATGCCATCCGTGATTTCTTTCGCGCCCTGCGCCTGCGCCCAATCCAAAAAAGGTTTAGCGGCCAACCCATAAGAAAGGTCATAGCAAAACGTATTTTGTGAAATTAAGCCGTCAGGTAAATGTGGAAGTTGATTGAGGTGTCCGAGTGAAGTGGCGTGAATGATTAAATCGAATGGCGTATTTGGCAATGCGGTTAAATCAATTCCTGTAATCGGACCCTTCTCAGCAAATTGTTTAGCAAGCGCATAAGCTTTTTCAGCAGTTCGATTAGCAACGACAATTTCACTAGGCGCTTTTTCTAATAATGGTGCAATAATTCCTTGAGTTGCTCCACCCGCCCCAATAATTAATATTTTCTTTTGCGATATTTTATATTGATGATGATTAACTAAATCTTCTACGAGACCAATACCATCAAAATTATCGCCAAAAATAGTATTATCTTCGTGAAATAAAAAACAATTCACTGCGCGCGCTAATCGAGCGTTATCTCCAACTTGGGTCGCGAGCGCAAAAGCTTCACTCTTGAAGGGGATTGTAATATTACAGCCTTTGCCTCCGTCATCACGAAACTTAAATACAATATCGGCAAATCCGTATAACGGCGCTTCAATTTTAATATATTCAAAATCAATTTCGGTTTGACGGCCAAACAATTGATGTATTTTTGGAGATAAACTATGTTTGACGGGATTTCCTATAATGGCATATTTATCCATGAGGGTCGCCTTGGTAGCGTGCCAAGAATTCGCATATACGATCTTCTAAAATAATATAAGGAGAACGTTTACCAACAAATCCGTTCACCATAATTACGAAAGTTAATACACCCATATGACGCGTGTAAACATAGCCTGCTAAAGTAGAAACACCAGTAATGGATCCGGTTTTAGCCCGAATGCGCTTTTCTTTGGCTTCAGATGACATTCTTCTAGCAAGCGTTCCATCGTTACCTGCAATCGGTAATGCGGGAATGATAACGTCACGTAAGTTAGGTGTTTTAAAAATATATTCTAAAACTGCAGACATCTGGTATGGTGTGATGAGGTTATAACGCGAAAGACCCGCGCCATCATTAATAAGGTTATATTTAAAATTAAGTCCAGTTGGTTTGGCTAAAATATTTTGTAAGGCCAATAAGCCTTCCGTCCATGAACCTTGTTGATGAAAATATTGATAACCTATTTGTTTCAATAATGAATTAGTAATGAGATTATCAGATCTTTTCAGCATGGTTCTTAGCATAAGATTGAGCGGAACCGAAGTATGCTCAGTAACAAAAGTATCATGCGGACCTACTTTTTCAACATCGACTCTGCCATTGAAATAAATATTAGCTCGAGTTAGAGCACTTCTAATAAGTGCTTTTGCATAGGGTAGCGGATCTCTTAAAGCTAATGTTCGTGATTGCGCACCTGCACCTTTATACATACAGCCAGATAAAATGTAATGATTGCCCACATCACTGTAAATCGTTAATGGACAAAAGGGATTATATTTATCGGTGGTGGTGACCATATTGGAAAAGTGAAAAATACTACTAGGTACACTGGTGGAGATTAAAGGTCTTTGTCCTATGGCTTGCGGTGTTAAGCGTATGCCGAATTTATTTTTATTAATAATAATAGAGTAGAGCGGAGCAGCATAACTATAACTCAAATCATCCCATAACCAACCTGGAGGATAGGGAACATTATCATAAATACTGGTATCTAGACGGATATTTCCCAGAATCTGTTGCACACCGCGTGCCTTTAATTCAAAAATTAATTGTTGTAAATCGGCTGCCGTTAATTCTGGGTCGCCACTAAATTGAATAGTCACATCTCCATGTAAAATATTTCCAATGATCGGACCATCAATCCAGAGTTTAGTTTTATACGTAAAATTGGGCCCTAAAAAAGCGAGTGCGGCTGTGGCTGTTAAAACTTTTTGAATGCTAGCAGGAGGGAATAAAAAATTAGGTAAGCGGCTATAAACAATTTGTCCTGAATTGGCTTGCCGAATAACCATTCCAATATGGCTGCTGGAGCCATAGGGATTAATCATGTTATCTATTGCGGTTTGTAAATTGGCGGGTGCTTGACACGAAAAGCTTAAGGCCGTAAATAAGGCTAGTTTTTTTAAAAATTTCATATGGTATTCCGATCATTAGTTCGTTTCATCAATAAATAAATTAAAATTCCCATGATGATAGTGATAGGCACGATCACTAATAACAAATAAGCTTGAATAACGATGGAGCCTGTCACCATTAAGGCAAGCGTAATACCAACCAACATAATAGGTATATCATCCATGAGACCTATAAAATAAAATCCTAAAGCCAAAATAAGCAGCGCAAATAAACCTGCTTCTACCGAGGTGATGATGGTATGTTGCAGCATGAGATGCACGATATAAACCGCAATTAAAATTCCTACCCAATATAAAACACAGCGAATAATAGATTTTTTTTGTTGTGTGGAACCAAGGTTAAGATAAATGGTGATGCCAATATGTAATAATGCGGCAACAATGCAGAAAATAGCAGTATAAATCCAAAAGAAACTATTATGTACGCGCAAAATAATCAAATCGATTAATGCGAGAATTAATATGAGTAGGCTAATCGTCAAGCGTGGGTAACGCGATTTATCATGATTTTCAACGGGATCAGTCACCTGGCTTTCCTCCTTGCCCGTTATTCTTCGCTCAATCAACGCTACAAGATAGCTATTGCTATGTCAATTCAATTCCAAAAAATGGATCGTAATAAGTATAGCTGACATGGTATAGTCAATTTTATTATTCACTAATAATAGTAGTTTTTACAGCACATGCAATTTTTAGCTGGTCGTCGTGCACAACTTCTAAAGCAAAAAGGATTTTCTAGTTATCTTCTCGTTTGTTTCTTGTCAACTTTTGGTTCAGGCTTATCCTACATCATTTCCAATTGGCTAATTTTAGAGGTTAGAAATGACGTTACCACAATATTAGTTATGATGGTGTGTTTCTGGTTACCAAATGCCTTGCTGGGCCCGTATTGGGGGGTGCTTGTTGATCGTTATTCACGAAAACATTTATTACTTTGGTCTAATGTGGCGCGTGCGGTAATTTTGTTTGGTTTTACGCTCTATTTTAATTTTTATCCATTATCAGTGCATAACTTAGATGTATTTATGTTGTTAATGGGCAGTATGTTTGGGGTAATCTGGCCGGCATCAGTGGCCATGATTAGAGAAATCGTGCCTATGAAAGATTTGCTGTATGCCAATTCATTGGTTGATATTGTGTATGAAATTGGAAACGTAATGGGTATGGGAAGCGCTGGGTTTATATTGGCTGGGGTTTCTCCCACCGTTGCCTTTGGTATTACAGGTGGGATGTTTGTATTGGCAGCCTTGGCGATGCTGCCAGTACAGACAAGATATAAAACTGCAGAAAAAGGTAAAAAACGTGAAAGAATCAGTAACGAATTTGTGTTGGGTTTGCAATATTTAAGCAGTGATAAGAAATTAATGCTGATTTATGTCATTCAGCTCACAATTATCGCTTCGTTTATGATCGCGCCGGTTTTAATTGCGCCTTTTGCTAAAAACATTTTGGGTGCAGATGAAATTCAGTTTGGAATTATCGAAGCCGGTCTTTCGATTGGTATGATCACAGGTGGCTTAGCGATACCCTGGGTAGCAGAAACATGGGGATTAAATAGAGCATTATTTTATTTAATCTGTGGCATGGCTATTTTTTATATCTTATTTTCATTTAATACTTCGATTATTGTCGCGATTTTTTTATATTTTGCGATCGGTTTTGTTTTATCAGCATGGCCACTTATCGTGACTAAAGCTCAAGAAATTACGCTATTAGATTATCAAGGACGCGTGCAATCAGTATTCAGCAGTATCAGTAGCGTCGTAGTGGTCATCACTTATATTTTAATCGCGATTAGTAGTCATATTATTTCTCTTCGCTGGTTGTATGTATTCCCTACTTTATTAGCATTGGTCGCTTTATATTTAATTGCGAAGCTACGAAAAATAGAGGGTAATTAATCCCCTTTATTTACCTTGCGTACCCAGGCTCCAAGATCTTTTAAATCTTTAGGTAAATGTGCAACGGCATTTTGTGCATTTTGCTTAGTATTATATTGACCTAAAGTAACGATATAAAAAACTTCATTATTCTTTGAAATGATATGCACAGAGGCTTTTGCCAAGTGATGACTACTAATAAATTTACGCGCGCGTTTTATCTCATGACTTGCAAGCAATTGAACAGTGTAATTTGCAGTTAATTTTTTTTCTAGACGAAGGTCATTATTCTTTTTATTGTCAGCTATCGTTAAATCATCATCTTCTGCGTTAAGTGAGTCGCTTTTTTTTTCCTCTGATTTTTTAACAGATGCTTGGCTTTTTTCTTTTTTTAAAGCGGCTAAGGTGGCTAGCGTTTTTTTAGTGGCAAGAGATTTCGGTGATTTAATGGTTTCATCGACTGAGCTAACAGATTTTTCATTTGTTGTTAGCTCTGGCTTTTGCGAGAAAGGAGAGCCTATCTGTTTGGCGCTCGCAGGCTTAGTGCTATTTATTTCATTTTCGGCACGGGGATTGGGCATTGCTCGTGGAATTTTTTGGATGACGGGTGCTGGTGCGAGAATTTTTTTATTGTGATTATGCCACCAAAACCCGACTGCTAAAACAATCAAGCAAACAGATGATGTAATTTTTACGCCGTGTTTTTGCCAAATGGATTCTGAACCTCGGCGATAAGGATTAGTAGGCTTATCAGTTGCAGTATTTTTTTCAGCGAGCTGTACTAAAATAGGAGGTAATTGTGGGGCCAAATTTTTAAATTTATCTTTTAAGTCTGCAGAGCCGCATAAAACAATATGCAGCATAATGGCGGCCTTTTCCTGCATGCGCGCGATATGTGAAATAGCTGCTAAACCCGATAAATTTAATTGATCTGCATTATTAATCATGAATACACTAGGTTGATCTTGATTCTGCACTTGATGCACAAGTTCTTCTAATTGTTCTTGCGTGTTGGCAGCAGCGGGGTTAAGTTCGAGCGACAAGCTTTGGCAGAGATCACGAATAAAATCCCCGATTTGAGTTTGAGGACTGCCGACCTTATTAATAATTTTATAATGAGTGGGTAAGGTTTGTTGAAATTCAGCTAGAAGTCGTGTGTTTTGTTCGTTATCGCCGAGGACAAGCAACAGCGGGCGGTCAGATTTAATAAATTGGTTTAAAGAATCCAAATCTTTTTGGTTGCTCATAATAATTCGTCCGTGTTAAAGCCCTAAGGATTTATATGAATACACCCTAGAGCGGATGTTGAGACATAATTGAGGAATTATAGCATTAAATGCTTTAATTCCTGCGAAGTAATTTGATCAGAAATAAAAGCACTACCAATTTCCTCGAGTAAAACAAAACGGACCTTAGCCTGTTTTACTTTTTTATCCATCTGGATACTATCTTGCAATTGCTCCAGGGTAATCGATGAGGGTAGCTCAGTGGGCAGTCCTATATGTTGCAACAGATTTTCAATCCGTAAACAATCTGATTTAGATAAATGGCCCAAATGCTGTGATAATCGCGCACTCATGACTAAGCCAATTGCTACTGCTTCGCCATGTAAATAAGTACCATAATTTAGTATATGTTCTATGGCGTGACCAAAAGTATGACCCAAATTTAGCAGTGCACGTATATTATTTTCTTTTTCATCAATCACGACGATATCTTTTTTTATTCGACACGCGTGATAAATGGCATAAGCCAAGGCATTTTTTTCCAGATTTAAAAGCGCAAGATAGTTCGTCTCTAACCAGACAAAAAATTCATTATCGGCAATTAAAGCTGCCTTTACAATTTCTGCTAATCCTGCATTAAGTTCTCTTCTAGGTAATGTTTGCAGCGTATTAAGATCAATCATTACAGCCTTAGGCTGATGAAAAGCGCCAATTAAATTTTTCCCGCGAGAATGGTTAACTCCAGTTTTTCCACCAATAGACGAATCAACTTGCGCTAATAACGTAGTCGGTACTTGAATAAAAGCAATGCCTCGTTGATAACAGGCGCTAGCGAATCCAGCCATATCGCCGATTACACCACCTCCTAAAGTAATAAGTGTGGAATCGCGATGATGTTTGTGATCCGCTAAAGCGTTTAAAATTTTCTCCCAACTAGCGAGTGTTTTGTGTTGTTCACCATCAGGTAATATTGTGATGTCGCATTGAAAATTTTGCAGCGCGTTTTTTAACTGGGCTAAATATAATTTTTCTACCACATTGTTAGTAACAATCATGACTTGATCTGCAACAATATACTGACTTAAGAGATCTGAATTTAGAATATCTTCGCCGATATAAATAGGATAAGGATATTCTTTCAAATCTACCTGTAGATGATGCAAAATCATTTTATGGTTTCCTTATATTGCTTCCAATCGTTCACAATCTCTTGAGCCAAACGAAGCGGAGTAGAATGATCAGTATCGTAAATAAAATCAGCTATTTTTTGATATAAAGGTTCACGTACAGCATTCAGTTCTTTTAATTTTTCCTGGGAATCATGAGCGACGAAAATAGGACGTTTGCTTTTTTTTGCTGAAATACGTGCAAATTGCACGTCGGCAGAAACTTTTAAATAAAACACCACACCATAATTTTGCAGATATTCACAATTTTCTGGGCGTATTACAGAGCCTCCACCCGTTGCGAGAACAATATTATCTAATTGCGTCAATGCTTTTATCATATCCTGCTCTCGTTTTCGAAATCCCGCTTCACCTTCGCATTCGAAAATCCAGCTGATTGCGACGCCGCTGCGATGTTCGATTTCTTGATCGGCATCATAAAAATCGAGTTCAGCTAATTTGGCAATAAGTCTTCCCGTCGTACTTTTTCCCGAGCCCATTGGACCAATCAAAAATATATTGTTAGATTTATGCTTCATTATTGGACTATACTGTAACTTAATTAAAATATCTAGAGACTTAATAGTTTTTCAATGCAGTTTCGATGAGTTGAATAATTTCGTTAATGATTTTTAATTTACGCAGATGTTTCAAATAATAAAGATAACATGCGACGCCTGGGCCTCTGAAGTTTTGCAAAACTTCAGTTAACAAATTTGCTTGTAATGCCTCAGCTGCATAAGCTTGTGGAACCCATATCAAACCGATATCGGATAACGCTGCGTGTAATAAAAAGCGAGAGTCGTTACTGCTAAAATTACCTTGGATTTTGATTTTTAAATTATTATTAAATTCCCAAATATTTGCGTTATAACGGCCGGAGTGGAAAAGACAGTTGTGCTGCTGTAAATCTCCCGGCGTTTCTGGGATGCCATATCTGGTGAAATAAGCAGGTGTTGCGTATACCCCTTTTGGTACTGAACCGATATTTACTTTAATTAAATTAGCATCCTCGATGGAAGATGAAGAAAAAGCGATATCGACTTGTCCCGCTAGAATGGGGGCGAGATGATTTGTATTAGTAATATCCATACTCATGTTTGCATTTTTTTGTAAAAAAACAAAAAGTGCTACAAGAATAAAGTTTTGCGCGACACTGGTTGGCATGCTTAAACGTAAGTGTCCTTGTGATTGTCCCGATAAATCTGATATCTCGGCTTGCATGGCTGCGATTTTACCTAGAATCTCAGTTGCTGTTTCATAAAAAACTTTGCCTTCTTCGGTAATATGGAATTCTCGTGTTGTTCTATATAAGAGTTTTTTACCTACCCAATTTTCAAGAAAGGTCATTTGTTTGCTAAGATTGGCGGGTGTGGTACGAAGCAAGCGCGCGGTCGAGCTAAGCCCATGATTATTAACGACTTCAATAAAGTTGCGCATGCACGTCAGAATATTCATCGTCTCACTTTTTCCTGATTGGCAAAGATTATATTCCAAATATAGGTTATTCCTTTCCATTTTGGAAATGGTATACTTTTGCACACATCGAGACCCGAGGCGATCGCCGGTGGAATAATTACTATTTTATGGAAGAAAATAGAAATGCCAAAGGAATAACTGAAGGAGCGGTTATAGCAAGATAATTTTTATTCCTCCTCTTAGTATGCTCACTGTCGCTGCCTAGTCTTTCTCTCGTGTGTGTGGGGTAGCTTCAGTGAGCATTCTAAGGTGAGGGATGATTGTCTGCTATGATTTCTGGTGTGATAAAAATTAATAACTGCTTGTTTTCCATTTCACGATTCCTATATTTAAATAAATTTCCGAGTATGGGCAAACGATCCAAAATCGGAATTCCATTAGTATTATTATTTTCTGATTGTTCGCGAATACCGCCCAAAATCAATGTTTGACGATTGCTGATTGAGACTTGAGTCTCGAGTTGTTGTGTTGTAATGGACGGAGTGCCATTAACGATTAAATTGCTCGGCTTGTCTTGGTTGACATTTAAGGTTAATAAAATTTTACCGTGAGGTAAAATAAAAGGCGTTACTTTAAGCCGAAGCACAGCCTTTTTGAAATTAATAGAAGTGTTTCCTTCACCGGTACGTTCTTGGTAGGGTAGTTCGCTGCCCGATTCGATGATGGCGGTATGTCTATCATTGGTTAAGATTTCGGGGGCGGAGACAATAATGGCGTGCCCCTCGCCTTCTAAAGCACGTAATTTTAAATCCAGTAATTGTTGAGAACCTATTTTTAAAATAGGTAATTCTGCAAAAAGATATGGAATACTATTCACTTTTTGGTTGTCACGGTCGGGGCTACTAAAAAAAACGCCGATTTCATGGATAGAGTTATCATCGAGAAAAACAATGCGAGACTTAATAAGTATTCGTGATAGTGGTATGTCAATGGACTGAATAAAAAGTCGTGTTTTACTGATATGTTCTGCATCGTCCTCCAGCCAGATTGTGTTTGTGCGCTCGTCCGCAATGGCATGTCCGCCTGCGGAAAGCAAAGAAAAATTTTTATTATTTATTTTTTCTGTTAGCTTGGTGGCATCGGTATATGAAATTTTAATATTAACGAACTGGATCTGCATAGATTGTGGCAGTGCGAATGGGTCGTCTTTATTAATAGAAAAACCCGGCTCCGATATGAAAAATAATAAAATAAATAAAATGATTCTATATTTAAATTTTTTTGACATAGATTCTTTGGCAATCTAAATTAATCTGTAACAAATTGGAAACTGGATAACGATTTATTTGTAAATCATCGCAATAATATTGCTTATCTAATGAGAGTTTGAGTTGGGAAAGAAAGTGTAACAAGCTGGGATAGGTGGCGACAAATTGCAGCTGTAAATGTTGAGATTGTAAATTTATTCTCAACAATAAGATATGTTTTTTTGCTGTCTCATCATTGATTAGTGCTTGGATAGTAGGTGGTGAGTAATGTTTTTTTATTGCTTTCGGTGTTCGATTTAAATGTTGTCGTATTTGTTGCGTGCTAATATGTAATTGTTTGATTTGAAGTTGAATATCAGATAAGTTCAGAAGAGTAGGACTAATTAAAAAATAATAATATAGCAATATATAGGCAAACAACAAGCATACTGCTGCAAATAAAATTTGCTTGGGTAATCTAAGCATGCTGTATTTTTCCCATGTAGGTGAATGTTAAATCGAATCGATTTTTTCGCAGATGAAACGCAGTTAATTTATACTTTTGACTGGATGCTTTGGATAAAAATGCTGAATTCAGCAAGCTATTGACCTGAGTGACTTGGCCATTCAGTTTGATCGAATAATCATTCACATGCATGCTCAGTAACCATGTCGACTGTGGCAGTTGTCCTACAATTTTCGATAACCCCGTAATTGTATTGCACAAAGCATCACAAGTGTAAAAAGCAAAATAAGGTGTCGTAGTTTGATATTTTTTGGCGCGTAATAAAACAATTCTTTGCTGCAATAAGTTCATTTTTTCTTGAATGGCGAGATCAATCTTAAATTTTAAATGAGCTTGGATTGTATGCATTAGCCAGGTGATGAGAGTCAAACAAATGCCAATAATTGCAAAATAATAGTAGTGATATTTAGATTTGTCTTGGTTATATATTTTAATAAAATTAATCGAGCGCATATTAACCTTCTAAAGCAGCACAATAAGCTGTTAAAAATTCTGCTTCTATCTGATGATGAGTTAGAATTTCCGCCTTCATTCCCGTTTCAATCTCGAATCTTGAATCTACATTATTTTGAGGGTAAAAAAATACTCGTGAAAGTGATTTTACCTGATTCTTATAAAGCAAAACTTGAGAAGAGAGTTGAGTATAATCTTGAGAAATATGCTTAAGGCTGAATAATTGATGTTGTTGGGTTAAGACAAGGATAAACTGCTCGTGACGTGTGTCAATTATCAGATTCCAATCATTAGGAGTGGGTATAATACGCGCCAAGCTAAACACATCGGGTTCGATTTTTCTTGGCCTTAAATTAACAGTGATTAAAAGATGCAAAAGCGGATCTAGGATTTCTCGAGTAATCGATACTAATATTAAATGCACGACGTGATCATTTAGATTAATAAAATGATAGATATAATAAATATTTTTAAGATCTACTTGTTGTTTTAAATATTTTTGTGTTTCAGCTTTAGATAGAGTTTGATTTAGTTCAAAAGTTTGTACGTTCCACAGTTTATGGGAAATGCTTATATTTAAAATTTTAGAATGCGTAGAAAAACACTGAGCTATATTTTGAAAATGTGATTTTAAATCGGCATAATTGAATACAGCAGAAGAGAATTTTTTATGCCAAGTTTGTTGCAGGGTTATGCGATTTTTATTTTGTATAATTTCTACGACGGCAATATGATTTAAATCTATTCCGATACCGACGTGCAGATTTTTGTTTTTACCCATTGGCATTTTGTTTCTCCATCTTTGCTCAGTTTAAATCACCCTCTGTTGCTCGCAATACCGTGCTTCGTGTCACATGTTCATATATAATTGGATGCCATATGCGCTAGCTTATTGTCTGGCAAAGCATCGGAGTAATAGATGGCATTTTTGCGTTTTATCATTAAAGCACTCTTAATGAGCATTTTAATTTTGGCTCTAACCCTGTCCATTGCGGCGGTTTCTGTTTATTACCATTTGGAGAAGCAATTACCCGATGTGGAAAAGTTAAAAGAAGTGCATCTCCAAGTTCCTTTGCGAGTTTATTCTGCAGACAAAAAGTTGATTGCGCAATTTGGAACCAAAAGACGAGTTCCAGTTAATCTCAATCAAGTCCCTAAGATGCTGATCGCGGCAGTTTTGGCCACCGAAGATTCACGTTTCTATAAACATTCTGGTGTGGATCTTATTGGTATTGGACGCGCGACTTTTGCGGTCATCGGAGCCGGTAGAAAGGTACAAGGAGCGAGTACCATCACCATGCAAGTAGCGCGGAATTTTTATTTGTCGCGTGAAAAAACTTATATGCGAAAAATTCGCGAAATATTGTTAGCGCTGAAAATCGACAAGGAATTGGATAAAGATAAAATTCTCGAGCTCTATCTCAATAAAATTTATTTCGGAAATCGTGCTTACGGTGTTGCAGCCGCTGCTCAAGTTTATTTTGGAAAAACGCTTAATCAGTTAACTTTGGCGCAAATGGCGATGATTGCGGGACTTCCACAAGCGCCTTCACGCAATAATCCAATTGAAAATCCCGAATCAGCGCTTAAACGACGTAATCATGTGTTAGCTCGGATGATGCAGCTCGGGTATATCAAGAATGATCAGTACCAAAAAGCGATTGAAGAGCCGCTTACTGCGGAATATCATGCGCCCACCGTCGAAGTTTCTGCGCCTTATATCGCAGAAATGGTGCGTGAGGCGATGGTTGAAGAATATGGGGATGCTGCTTACGAACGTGGATTAACCGTTTACACCACTTTGCGTTCTAATTTGCAACGACAAGCAGAAGTAGCATTAAGGGCGGGTTTAATGGCGTATGATCAACGCCATGGTTATCGTCGATCGGATGTTAATTTAGGCGAATTCGATCAAGAGCGTTGGCAAACTGATTTGCAAAAACAAAATATTGTCGCCGGAGTATTGTTGCCTGCAGCGGTTCTGCAAATTTTGCCGCAATCGGTAAACGCTTTATTGGCTAGCGGTGAAATTATTACAATTCCTTGGTCTGGATTATCTTGGGCGCGGTTGCAATTGGAAGATGGATTTTTAGGTGCGCCACCCAAAAGTCCGAATGAAATCGTTAAAGTTGGCGATGTTATTCGTGTTGTTAAGGACGGGCATGAATGGCGGATAAGTCAGATACCTCAAGTGCAAGGAGCTATTGTTGCATTAGACCCACAAAACGGCGCAATTTTGGCATTAAGCGGTGGTTTTGATTATAACGCCAGTAATTTTAACCGAGCCATTCAAGCAGAACGTCAGCCAGGTTCGAATTTTAAGCCTTTTATTTATTCCGCTGCGCTAAATAAAGGATACACATTGGCATCAGTTATTAATGATGCTCCAATCGTAGAAAAAGATTCTGGGGAAAATAAAATATGGCGCCCTACCAATGACACCATGAAATTTTATGGACCGACACCACTTCGTGTAGGTCTAGTTCAATCACGCAACCTAGTTTCTATCCGCTTATTGCAGGATATTGGTGTGCAGTATGCTTTGCATTACTTACAACGATTTGGCTTTGATCCTAATGTAATGCCGCACGGTTTAACTTTGGCTTTAGGTACAGGTTCTGCAACACCATTGCAAATTGCAGTTGGGTATTCAGTATTTGCGAATGGAGGATATTTAGTAACGCCTTATTTCATTCAGAAAATTTTAGATCAACATGAAAATGTACTTTATCAAGCTGACCCTGCTTATGCTTGCAATGCGTGCTTGGTCTCTGAATCGCCCAACCCTAAAGATATTCCTGTACATGCGGCCCCTAAAGTGATTTCTCCGCAAAATGCGTATTTAATTACGCAAGCTTTAAAGGACGTAATTCAGGAGGGTACCGGAAAACGTGCTCGAATTTTAAATCGAACAGATTTAGCGGGTAAAACAGGGACCACCAACGATCAAGTCGATGCTTGGTTTAGCGGATTTAACAGCCATTTGGTGACGACAGTGTGGGTTGGTTACGACAACATGAAAGGTTTAAATGAGTATGGTGCTGATGCTGCTTTACCGATATGGATTCAATTCATGCATGAAGCCTTGAAAGATATTCCACAAGGCTCTATGCCGGAACCGCCTAATATTGTCACCATGCGTGTAGACCCTAATAGTGATTCGCAAGTCACTTCGCGCGAACATGCTAAATTCGAAGTATTTTCAAAAGAAAATCCCTCTAATTCTCCATCGGGTGAGCGTGTGGGTGATGATGGTGATAGACCTCCGGCAAATTCTTCTGAGGGTGGTTCAGAAGAACAAATATTCTAATATTGTTTCGACAATAAATTTTGTAAAGTATTCCAAATCAAATCGGCCGGTAGACTAGAATAACAGACTGGTTTGCCGTCGATTGCTGTGTTGTAGTTACAATTTTTTAAATAACAGGGTGCGCAAGGAAATTTTGCAGTTAAAAGCATTTGGTTTTTTCCGTGTGCGCCAATTTTATTTGGATCAGTAGGACCATACAAGTGAATAGTTGGAATCTCTAATGCTGCACATAAATGTCCGAGGCCGGTATCAACAGCAATAGCAGCTGTTGCTTTATTGATGACGGTTCCACATTCACTCAGCGTCATTTTGGGTAACACAATAACGTTTTTATTACCGGCTGCTAAACGCTCTGCGCGTTGTTTTTCATTTTCATTGGCCCATGGTAATAATGCAGGTAAACCGTGCCCGGTAATATGTTTAATTAATTCTTGCCAATGTGTCTCTGGCCAATGTTTTGTTTTCCAAGTGGTGCTATGAACGATCAGAATATATTTTTCGGGTAACTCAATGGGTGATTTAGGAAGTTGTGTTCGGTCAATACCAAAATCAGGTTGGTTTTCTGGATGAGAATATCCAAGTGTATTGGCAAATAGAGTGCGTAATCGTTTAATTGCATGCTGATCTTTTGCGATGGGATACCGATCTGCATAAAACCAGTGTGCGCCATATTCACGGACAGAATTTTTATCCATGCCTGCGCGTCTTCCTCGCGCCAGGCGGGCAATAAGTGCGCTTTTTAATGCCGACTGCGCGTCAATAATAAAATCATATTTCGTTTGTCGAAGCATTTGGCGGAATTGTTTGACGCTCCCGTTTCGCAAAGATTTAATTTTTTGTTTACGCCATTGACGCAGTGGCGCCGGAATAATTTGATTAACGGTGGGATGCCAACGCGGAATTTCCGCAAATGCAGGGTCAGTCACCCAGTCAAACTTGACATCTTTTAAAGCATTTTTTGCATCGGATAAAGCAGGTAATGTGTGAATAAGATCACCCATAGAAGAAATTTTTATAATAAGTATTTTTTTCATTGAGCTAATGTCGGGAATTTACGGGTGCTTATTGTAACAGAAATTTATTCTGAGCCGGAGACTAATAAAACCATTTTTATTTTTTTAAATACGTCATTTGGAAAAAAAATGTTTAATTCGTAAAAAAAACGCAAATAAATTGATATTAATAGCTGAAAAAACATTATGTTTTTTCTCATACACTTGACTATGATTACATTCCAGGTTAACTTTATTCATATTTCCTTGGAAGTTCAGGGAAAGCTTATCGTTTAACAAGGATTAAGGAGCTTAGTATGTTTAAACATGCCTTAACTTCAGTAGCTATGGCAACGGCTTTGTTGTCGGGCGCTGCGTTTGCTGGTGGACCTGAGATACCTGTAGCACCTGAATGCGAACACTGTTTCAGACCATTTGTTGGAATTTATTACACCTACACACGTATAAATCACAACAATTGGTGGAATAACGGTGGTTCTTTCACGTTCTACGATTTTTATAATAACTACTATTTCAATTGGAGCGGCGGTAGTAGCAATCGCAGTTTCAATGATATTGAGTTCGAGTGGGGTGCTAAATACGGCCCATACTTCGGATTCGCATTTGGTATAGACTACTTATTTAGAAGAACGACAAACGTAAATGTTAACTTCTATTCTAGAACCATATTTGATGGTTCACTTGTAGCTAGCGCTAATTCGAATTTCTCTATCACCAGATCTTACAATAACTACTACGCTGAAGCTCGTGGCTATTGGCCAATCGGTGAAGGTTTTGATTTGATCGGTGCAATTGGTGCTGATATTCTGCATGGAACTCATAGCTGGAGTTGGAACAACTGGAATGGCGTAACCTTCTTTGCAGGCGTACCAGTTGCTAATACAGCTGTTATTGTTAACAACTTAGGAAGCAGTAACGTTCTGTGGAATGGTAATGGTCACTGGAATTCCAGATCCCATACCACTGTAGCATGGCGTTTCGGTGTTGGTGCTGACTACATGTTTACACCAAACTGGGGTATCCAAGCTATGTTCCACTATATGCCAACGTTGAGCGAAAATCATAATTCGAACACGAATTGGAATAACAACAATAACGGCAATTGGAACAATAACAACAATAACAACAACAATAACTTCTGGTCTATTGATGCTGGCTTGTTCTACTTGTTCAGCTAATCGCTCGAAAGAGTTGTTTGTTAAAAAGGCCGGTTTTACCGGCCTTTTTTATTAATCATTATTTTTAACGACTGAAAATTTTCTCAGCGGTTTCCAAAGTCGCATTAATTTCATTTTGACTGTGTGCGCTGGATACAAAGCCCGCCTCAAAAGCAGATGGTGCAAAATAAATACCTTCACGGAGCATACCATGAAAAAATTGATTGAATTGTTCTAAACGACAGCGTGTCACTTGTTGGTAAGTATCAATTGTTTTTTCTTCACTAAAATAAATACCAAACATTCCACCCACTGAATTGGCGGTAAACTCAATCTTATTTTTTTGTGCGACCTCAATAAGGCCCCTCACCAGTTTATGTGTAGTTTCGGTCAGCTTAGAATAAAAATCTGGTTGTTGCAGAAGCGTAGTTAAAGTCGCAATTCCGGCTGCCATCGTAATTGGATTTCCCGATAAGGTTCCAGCTTGATAAACAGGTCCCAGCGGTGCAAGAAAATCCATAATTTCTTTTTTGCCACCCACTGCACCCACAGGCATACCTCCGCCAATCACTTTTCCTAATGTCGTTAAATCCGGAATAATTTTATATATCGATTGTGCGCCACCAAGCGCTACGCGAAAACCGGTCATGACTTCGTCAAAAATAAGTAATGCGCCATATTGATCGCACAGCTCACGCAATCCTTTTAGAAATTCTGGTTTCGGTAGAATTAAATTCATATTGCCAGCAATAGGCTCAATGATAATGGCAGCAATTTCATCGTGATTATTTTCAAAAAGCTGCGTTACCGAATTTAAATCATTAAAAGTAGCGACGAGTGTATCGTTTGCAGTGCCGGTAGAAACGCCGGGTGAACTTGGTTGCCCAAAGGTTAAGGCACCCGATCCTGCTTTAACGAGCAGAGAATCAGAGTGTCCGTGATAACAACCTTCGAATTTAATAATTTTATTACGACCGGTGAACCCCCGGCTTAATCGAATCGCAGTCATCGTGGCTTCGGTGCCTGAGTTCACGAGACGAACTTTTTGAATGTTTGGCATGAGTTGGCAAATCATTTCGGCCAATCTAACTTCTAGTTCGCAGGGTGCCCCAAAACTCAAACCGTGCATCACTTTTTCTTGGACGGCTTGTACGACCTTGGGATGAGCGTGCCCGACGATCATCGCTCCCCACGAACCAATAAAATCAATATATCTTTTGCCATCGACATCAATCAGGTAAGCACCTGATGCACTAGCAAAAAATGGAGGTTCGCCTTTTACGGCTTTAAAAGCGCGAACTGGTGAATTGACGCCACCTGGCATATAATGCTGAGCTTTAATAAATAATTCAGATGATCGGGAAATGGTAGTAACTGACATGCTGCGTTTCCTTTTAAAAACTGAGTGAATCTGGGGAAACATTATGACACAAGATGAGAATTACAAAAAATACGTCTGCTTGATGTGTGGATTTGTTTATGATGAAGCAGTTGGTTGGCCGGATGATGGAATTGCAGCAGGCACGCATTGGGAAGATGTACCCGAAGATTGGTTGTGTCCGGATTGTGGTGCAACAAAAGCAGATTTTGAAATGGTAGAGGTCGTCTAGGGTTTGACGACCACCATGATAACGATGAGTATCAAGAGAAGAATGGGTATCTCATTAAAAAAACGATAAAATCGAACCGAGTGACGGTTACGATCGCGTTTGAAATCATGAAGTAACTTTCCGCAATAGATATGATATATCCATAATAAAATCACGGCAGCTAGTTTAACGTACATCCAATTAAAGTGCAGGTAAACAGGGAAAAAATATAAAAGCCAAAGTCCAAAAATAGTGGCGAGAATCCCTGAGGGTGTCATGATGAAGTAAAAAAGCTTATGTTCCATTACCTTGAAGCGGTTTAAGCTAATCTCATCGTGACTAGCTGCATGATAGACGAATAAGCGCGGAAGGTAAAAAAGCCCTGCAAACCAACAGACTAGAAAAATAATGTGAAAGGCCAAGACCCACAACATATTTACCTCGGTGTTACAAAAAAGGACATTGACGTTAGGGTTAGTGGAAACGATAATAGAGAAATACCCCAATAAACCGCCCAAACTTAAGCAATTGATTATACTATGAGTACATTAGAACCGAACATCATTTTTACCGAAAACGCCGCTCGTACCGTGAAAAATTTAATTGAGGAAGAAGGCAATCCTAAGCTGAATCTCCGAGTTTCAATTAAAGGAGGCGGATGCTCGGGTTTTCAATATATTTTCACTTTTGATGAAGAAATTAATCCGGAAGACGATTACATTATCGAGAAAAAATTGTCGGAAGGTTCAGTGCGCTTGTTAGTGGATGCAATGAGTTATATGTATTTACAAGGGGCTGAAATAGATCACACCAGCGGGGTTGAAGGCGAACAATTTATTATTCGAAATCCCAATGCAAAAACCACATGTGGTTGTGGTTCTTCTTTCGCTGTGCAGGAAGAAGAAGAAGAAAATGAAGATACCGAAAAATAATTTAATTAATTAAATACACATCAAAACGACTGCTTTTTCCCTCATAAACGACGTCAGGTATTTTTGTACTACTAATTCGTGGCGCTAATCGAGGTCGTTTAACCACGATGCGTTTACGTGCTTTTTTCAGCGATAATTCAAATATTTTTTCCGCATCCCAGTCGTCTCCCACAATTAAACGTAAAATTCGCATTTCTTTTTTTACTGCTGCAGTTCGTTTGGTGTCGGGAAACATAGGGTCTAAATAAATAACATCTGGTAATTGCTGGGAGCTTAATTTATTTAAATAATCGGAGGCTTCGGCAGAAACCAGATTTAATTTTAATTGTTGGAACCAGTCGATAGTGTGCGCACGGGTGAGACCATCCTGTAATAATGCAGCAATCACGGCATTACGTTCTAACATAGTCACATCACAACCGAGAGTCGCTAAAACAAAAGCATCTTGGCCTAGGCCTGCAGTTAAATCTAAGACGCTGATTAATTTTTTTGACGTGATTCCAACTGCGCGCGCGATTAACTGTTGCGTGCCTCCTCCCTGTTTCCGTCGGTAATCCAATTTGCCGGCTAAAAAATCCACATAAATAGCATTCAGTTTCGGCTTACCGAGATAGCGTAATTCCAGCTTTTCCGGAGTAACCACTAACAGTAATAGATATGATTTTGTCTGTAATGGGGCGAGAGGGAGATGCAAAATATTAGCCAAGTGTTTAGCCTGAATTTCAAATTCAGAATCTGTGCAAGAAACCGCTATGAGGGGAGAATTTCGCATAGAATCCGACGCCTAGCTTAGAAAAATGCTATCTTTAGATGAGCTAAGTATAATGAAAAATCATGAAAACACTCAAAGGATTGTTAAATTTAACACGTATCAGTGTACGCTGGATCGTGTTGCTTATAATCATTTTAGCTATTGCATATGGCTATTATGTTTTATTTGTCGCGAATCCTTATACGACAGATGCCTACGTTCAAGCAAATTGGCAACAGGTTGCAGCACGAGTTGAAGGTCCCATTGTAAAATTATACGTGCAAAATAATCAGCACATTATTAAAGGACAAGCTTTATTTCAAATTGATCCGACGGATTTTGCTCTCAACGTAAAAAAAGCGGCCGGAGATTTACAATATATCAATCAAAAATTATATGGATTACAACAAGGTATCCAAGTTGCTGTGCATTTAATTGAAGAAAAAGAAGCCCGATTACGTTTTGCTATTTTACAATTACAACGGATGCAGAAACTTGTCACTACGGGTGCAATTTCTGTAGAACATTTTAATTCAGCCCAGGCAAATTTCGCATCTTATGAAGCCGAGCGTAAACAAGCGATTCATACTCTGGAACGTTTAAAATATGAGTTAGGTTCATTAAATGATAACGGACAGAAAAAAGCAGCTGAGGCTGCATTGGCATTAGCCGAAAAAAATCTTTCGTATACCACGGTGCGTGCTCCCGTCAGCGGAACGATTTCTAGTTTATTTAATCGAGTCGGGGATTATATTCAAATTGGAAAACCATTATTTTCCATTGTTGAAGATGATTATTGGTGGATTCAAGCAAACTATTTGGAATATGAATTACGTCGCTTGCGTCGCGGACAAAAAGCTAAAATTGTCGTGGCATCGTATCCACGACATGTATTTGATGGTGAGGTTACTGCGATCGATGCCGGTATCAGTCGTGGTCGAGTGGTTTCACCAGTAAATACTTTGCAATTAGTCAGTGAGTCGATAAATTGGATGCGTCTATTTAGCCGAATTCCTGTTTACATTCGTATTATCAATGTAAATTCTGATTATCCACTGCGCGTGGGTTCCACTGCTGCGGTGACCATTCATGTTAGATAATATTTTGGATCGTACGGTAATTGCCACCGCATTAAAAGGTGCGTTTGCTTTAACCCTGGCGGCAAGTGTCGCATTATATTTTCATTACACATTATTTTGGTGGGCATTATTCGTTTGTTTGATATCCATTCAGCCGGATATTGGAACATCTGTTATGACATTATCTCTGCGGTTTTTGGGCGCTTATATTGGAGCTACTATTGCTGTCACCATTGCATTATTAACCCAATTTCCGTGGGTTTATTATCCATTAATTATGGTATTTGTTTTTGGATGTTTATATTACATCATTCAACCTAATGTACCTTTTGCAGGAATTATTTGTTTTTTTACCGCTTTATCTTGTTTATTGGCGGGACCTATGTATGCAGGTGGCGTGGTGCATTATGCGATTGAGCGCTGTTTACAAATTACATTTGCATTAATGATCGTGATATTTACCTTATTTATTTTACGTACGCAACATGCGTATGAGATTCTGACTTCAAGGATCGGTGATGTGCTGGGTAAATACGAAAAATTATGGACTGAGATTATGCAAGGTTTTTTACAGGAACAACGCAGACCGATTGAGTCTTTGGTGCGAGAAATATCGATTGAATTAGGAAAACTGTATCCGTTATTACAAGCAACCCACTATGAACGTAAAAAGAATTTCGATGCAGGGCAGTGTTTGTATTTATTGCAACTCCTAAAGCGTTTATTATCAGTTTTTACAGCTTTAAATGAAATTTCTCGCTATGCGAAACATGAAAATTTCAGTCCGCATACTCAAAAATTTATGCAGCAACTCAATCTTGAAATTATTCAGGCGTTAAAACAATTACGCACTATGTTAGAAACAGGCGCCATACAATATCAATCTAGCACTGAAGAATTAGAAAAAGAGTTTAGACGATTAATGGATGAGCGTTTAGCGGCTTTTATTCAACAAGTGCAAACAGCGTCTGAATTCGACTTAAACCGGGTTGCATGGTTTAGTACCGTGCAGCGTTTATTTTATATTTTTTCATTAACGCGAAAAACAATAGTATTGATGAATAGCAATAAATCCGATGCAAAGCTTTCGGCCCAATTAGCTAAGGAAATGCAATGGATTAAAGGAGAAGATATCAAGGAATCACGCTTTAATCCGATTCGATTTCGGCTAGCATTACACGGAGCCATCGCAGGAGCGCTTATTTTAATTTTTCAGCAATATTATTTGTGGTCACCCATGTATACGATGTTTGGATTGTTGACCATCCAATATATATCACTTTCTTATTTTAATCCGTCGAGCTCGAATATCGGGCTAAGTTTTTTAGGAGGTTTATGTGGGTTTATATATGTTTATTTGGCTTCATGGGTATTAAATTATAATCAACATTATCTTATGGTGTTAGCGTTATTGTTCCTTGGCGCGTTTATCGCCGCATATTTTCTATTATTGTCGAAACTTCGCGGCCGTGCTTTTTTAGGATTTTCTATTTTTTTTGGTATCTGCGTGATTTATATGCTAACAGCAGAGCCATCACAGCGTAATAATTTTAATTTTGCAGTTATTCTTCTGGCGGGAATATTGTCGGGAGTGTTAGTTTATGCGGCCGTGCGAAAAATTATTTTACCCATTGACTATAAGAAATTAATGCGCACGGGCTTGACCAGTATACTTATACATCAAGCTTTAATAATACGTTATTTAACGATGAAGATACGGTCAGAAGAGGAGGTTCAAGAGTTTCAAACCCTTCTCTATCAACAAAGCCAGCGTATCAATAAAGTGCGATCCTATGTGCAGCATTGTATAGACATGGAAATGTATGATAAGACTAGTATAGAAAGATTACATGAAGTGACATATAGTTGTGAATTGATGTTGTTATCCAACATTAGCATGTTGCGCCCCTATTTTAGTTCGCATGATTATGCGTTCATACAGGAATTGTTTTATCATTCACAGAAAGAAAACCGAATCGTTGTGCGTAATTTAATTAATTATGCGCATAATTTTTGTCGAAATACTTGGAGTAAACCTGTTTTACAAGATGTGGACCAGTTAAAACAATCCATGGAGCATGAAATTAAAAAACTAATACCTAAAATCTTAGAAACTCCGGACTATATACAAGAATTAAGAAATATTTCAGTCGTCTATAATGCGCTGCATAGAATGTTTGATGTGCAAATTCGGCTTTTGAGTATCAAAAATTTTAAATTCTAAATGCTATAGTTTATTTTCTACCGCATCCAAAAGATCACCGCAAATATTTAAATGAAAAATCCGATTTAATTCGCGTGCACAAGTGGGACTGGTGACGTTGATTTCTGTGAGGTAATCTCCAATTACGTCCAATCCAACAAAAATTAAACCTTTTTCTTTCAAAGTGGGACCTACTTGCTCACAAATCCATAAATCCCGATCAGTAAGTTCGCGACCTTGATAAGTCGCGCCGGCAGCTAAATTACCGCGAAAATCGCCAGTTTTTGGAATACGGGCTAAAGCATATGGCACGGGTTCGCCATCGATCATTAGAATACGTTTGTCACCCTCTTTAATTTCTGGAATAAAACGCTGTGCCATCACTAATATATTTTCATTTTGCGTGGTGGTTTCAATAATCACGTTTAAATTAGGATTATTGGGCTGTAAGCGAAAAATCGCTTGGCCGCCCATAGCACCTAACGGCTTAATAACAATTTCTTTTTCTGCATGTACAAAGTCTAGAATAAGTTCTTTATTGCTCGTGACTATTGTTTTGGGACAGCATTGAGGAAACCAGCTCGTAAATAATTTTTCGTTAGCATCACGAAGACTCTGGGGATTATTAACAATTAATAAACCTTTTGCTTGTGCTTGTTCTAGTAAATAAGTGGTATAAACATAATTAATATCAAACGGAGGGTCTTTGCGCATAAACAAAATATCGAGTTCGCCCAGCGGCTGAATATATTTTTCATGAATGCTGTAATAATCTTCTGTCTCATCTCTTACGCTAATTTCAGACATCTCGCCCCAAGCCAATCCATCTTGTAACCAAATATCTTTTGTTTGCATATAGAAAATTTGCCAATTTCTTCGCTCTGCTTCTAACATAATCGCGAAAGTTGTGTCTTTATGGACATGAATATTTTCAATTGCATCCATAATTATTCCGATTTTAAAGCTCACGAGTTACTCCCTAATTTTAGCGTGTTCTTCAAATGCAGTTAATTCTCTAGCGGCTGCTAAGGACGCGAGTCGAGCTACAATTCCATATGCGTATAAACGTTTCGAAGGTTCTTGGGCTTTATTTCTAGGTGAATGACAACTGCTAGCAAATGCTAAAGGTGAAAAATTCATGCCGGGGGCATTTAAATTTTCATCAGGACCGCGATCTTTGTGGACGCGATAAAATCCACCGATGACGTGACGTCCGATTAAATAAACCACCGGTTCAGCGACGGCATGTTCTTTGCCTATGGTTTCAAATGAATAAACGCCTTCTTGAATAATTGCTTTCGTCACACGCTTACCACCTTTAATGCTCGACATGCTGGTGCGTTGTTTGCGATTTAATGTTAATAATTCCTGCGGATCTTTAATCATCATCACAGCCATTCCATAAGTGCCAGAATCTGCTTTCACAACGAGAAAAGGAGTTTGTTTAATATTATATTGTTCGTATTTGTATTTAATTCGATGAAAAAGTTGCTGTGCGCGTGTATATAGACATTCTTGACCTTCTTTTTTCATAAAATCGACTTCAGGGCAACGGTCAAATAAAGGATTAAACAACCATGCATCGCAATCGAGTAATAAGCTGAACTCATTACAAATCATATGATAAAAATCGAAATGTTCCGATTTAAGGCGCGTTGACCAACCTAACTGCATAGGTGGAATAATCGTTTGATCGAGATTTTTTAAAATGTCGGGAATGCCTCCGGTTAAATCATTATTGAGAATAATACAGCAGGGATAAAAATCTTTAACGCCGACTTTATCGTCTTTACGAATAATAGGTTCGATCGTAATTTGATGGCCCGAAGGAACATCAATGATTTTGTTTTCCGTTACGTTAGGATCTAATGTACCAATACGCACATCAAAACCGGCATGAACAAGAATTTCATGCAAGGCGCGGATATTTTCAAAATAAAAAGTATTACGCGAATGGCTCTCTGGAATCAACAATAAGCGTGTGACATCTGGACAAATCTCGGCTATAGTGGCTTGCACGGCCTGGATATAAAGGGCTGAAAATTCAGGATTCAAGTTATTGAAACCTGCAGGAAATAGGTTAGTATCCACGGGAGCAAGTTTGTAACCTGCATTACGCAGGTCAACCGAACTATAAAATGGAGGAGGGGTTTTTTGCCATTGTTGGCGAAACCAAGCCTCGATAGTCACTTGATTATCAACAAAGAAATCTTCCAACTCGAAGAGGGGGCCACTGAGATTTGCTGCTAAGTGGGGAATTGAATTGATGTCCAACATAATTAGCCTCTCGATGGAAGTAATTTTTAGACATAGTAACATAAAAACGATTAAGTCATAGCGTATGAAGTGGACAGGCAAAATCGTCGGTGCATTAATCGGAATTGTTCTGGGCAGTCCGATTTTGGTATTACTCGGCATTCTAGTCGGGCATTTGTTTGACGCCGGTATCATGAGCAAATGGATGGGTGTATCTACCGAAGAATCTGGGCCTCGCCAACAATCTCAAGTGCAAACTATTTTTTTCAATAGCACGTTCATGATTATGGGCTATTTAGCGAAATGTGATGGTCGTGTATCTGAAAATGAAATTCGTATGGCTGAAAATGTCATGCAAGATATGAATTTAAATTTACAAATGCGACGCGAAGCGATTCGTTTATTTAACGTGGGTAAACAATCTAATTTTAATGTCGATCAAGTATTACATCAATTACGCACTACCTGTTGGAGCCGACCGAGTTTATTGCGAATATTTATTGAAATTCAATTTAAAATTGCATTTGCTGATGGAAATATTTCCGAACCTAAACGTCGCGCATTGGAAATGATTTGTCGTCAATTAGGTCTTACCGGTTTTAATTTTTCGCAGTTTGAGCAAAGACAACGGGCAGAACAAAATTACCAAAGGTATCAGCAATATTCGCCAAATCAAAATTCCGCAGTTTATTTGGAAGAGGCCTATCGAGTATTAGGTATTTCTAGTCAAGCCAGTGATGCGGAAGTAAAAAAGGCTTATCGACGTTTGATGAGCCAGCATCATCCTGATAAATTAATGTCGAAAGGTTTGCCGCCAGAAATGATTAAAATGGCGACTCAAAAAACACAACAAATTAAAAAAGCCTACGAACAAATTTGTGCGGCAAGAAATACTAAAAATAATGTGAGTTAAATATGAAGGATAAATTGATTTCTGCTTCTATATTATCAGCTGATTTTGGACATTTAGCGCAAGAAGTCAATGATGTGATGGAGGCAGGTGCGGATTATATTCATTTTGATGTGATGGATCATCATTTTGTGCCTAATTTAAGTTTTGGATCGGTCGTTTGTTCCGCTTTGCGTAAAGCAAAAATTAAAGCGCCCATCGATGTGCATTTGATGGTGGAAAATCCCGAACAATATATTAAACCTTTTGCCAAGGCCGGCGCTGATCTAATTACCTTTCATCCGGAAACCGTATCGGATGTTGAAGCTGTCGTTGATGCAATTCATGCGGCAGGAATGCAAGCAGGTTTGGTCTTTAATCCAGACAAACCCGTTAATATTTCTATTGATTTGGCACGCAAATTACAAATGATTTTACTGATGTCGGTATTTCCAGGGTTTGGTGGCCAATGTTTTATAGAAGAAACCTTCGATAAAATTCAGGAAACCCGCGAATGGCTCGATAAAAATAATATTAACGCGATTCTCGCTGTGGACGGTGGAATTAAAGTCGAGAATATTAAAGAAATATCGAAAGCGGGCGCAGATTATTTTGTGATTGGTTCCGGACTATTTTCCGCAAATGATTATGCAGAACGTGTGCGTGAGCTGCGCGCTGAAATTAAATAAAAGCAATTGTTGTGGCCTGGATCGAAGATCCAGGACATATTTAAAAGCGGTAAGCCCAAGATTCCTTTAGACTACCCCATTTTTAATTCGGGCATCTTAAGTTCGATAGATTCCACGGAATTGGTTTGGGTCTGAAGTTTCCTTAATGCGTTAAGATTAATGGTGGTGACTTGAATTACTAGATTTTTGGTTTTTGCATTCCTTTTTAGTTCTGCCTTGGCTGCATTACTCGTATTTAGCATCTCTATAATTTGTAAGCTGCTGTCTTTATCTATCCCGTCGAGTAAAACGGTTAATCCATTTGTTTTGTATGCTTTCCAGCCTTGCTTTCCGCTTAACTGAGTGAGTAATTCTAGAATTTCATTTTTCTCTGATTCATCGTATTGTTTTTGAATAGGAGCAGGCAATACGGCAATTTCTTTAAGACGATTTAAATTTTCAAGTTTAGCATTAAATTTTTCGCAGAAAAAAATCAAGACTTTTATTTCATTTGAAAATAACTTTAGACGGTCGGCTTCTTGAATTACTGTTTGATAGAATTCATTAATTTTAAATTGTGGAAAATTTAGTTGAATTGTTCGGCCAGTATTAGTTAAACGAATACGATACATTACTGCCTTTGCTAAGGATTCATTTTTATAATCTTGGTGTGATTGTGATGCCAAAAGACAGTTTTTTATATGCTGTAATAAAAGTCCTGGTTCTTTATCTAAATTCTGCATTGCTTTATTATAATTATTTTCTGAATTATCTACGGCGGGATTCTTGAGAAAAATGCATGGTCTACCAAAAGCTCTTAATAGGGTATTCATCAAACAAACGGCTGTGCGACCGTTGCCATTAAAATACCAATGTCCATCTAGAATACCGTGAAAAACGGTGAAAGCGAGCTTGGAGAGATCATCCAAATTCATAGGATTAAGGGTTCTACAGGCGTTTAATAAATTTTCAGCGAATTGAAGTCTAGTGGCGTCATGCGTAGAGGGTGGTCTGCAAATTTTAATAAATTTGTCGATAATCATTTTATCGTTCTCAGATAAACCTTGTGGCGTATGATAAAGCACTGAGAGTTTTAACATAGTCTTTTCTGCAATCGAATCATCAATAAAACATTCTTGATCTGCAGGTGTCTTAATTTCTTGATCGCGAACAGTGAATAATATTTTGATGAATTGTGTGAGATCTTTTGATTTAAGATTCACATTTTTATTATTCGCAATCAGTTTATATATTTGAGCTCTGAAATCACCTCCCTCATGCCATATTGTTACTTGAGCAGGGGAGGGTCTCCCGGCGTAAATGTTTATATTCTTATGTGGAGTTTCTACTAATGAGGTAGCGGCACGTAAATGAATTTCATCCATCCAAATTAATATTTGCTGTGGCGTAATTCCAGCTAATCCCACTTCTTTAATTCTGGGTAAAATGGAGTTTTGAGCATATAAATATGCTTGATACATACCTTGTTGTTGCGAGGCGCCGTACATAATGAATTCGATATGGCCCCTGTCTGTGGAAACTATCGGTTCATCGGCTACTAGCGTGTAGACAAGTGCATGATTAAACTCAGTAAGCGCGTCATAGCTAAATTCTTTCGTAGTGTTGGAATCTAATCTCATCGTGGAGTCCTCATTTGATTTGATAAGAAGGATACCATTGACTCATTAAACTAATATGAGGGGGCTATACACTGTGCTATTTCAAATTCTATTGAAAAGGAAAGAGATGAGGATTTCCAACTAAAATTAAATCCAATATGCCAAAGTCGTCATCACTTTCGCATGTAACGCCATTAGTTTTTTAACCGGACGGGGTAGTTCTTTAGCTCCACATTCTTCAGCCGTTTTTGCGTGCTGAGTTTCATCGATTTGCATTTGTTGAATAACCGCCAAACTTTTTTTATCGTTTTCTGCAATACGCTCTAAATGGCCTTGTAAATGTTTTGCAACTTGAATTTCAGTTTCTTCTACAAATCCTAAGCTCCAGCGATCACCTGCTAATCCCGCTAAAATACCAAACGTAAATGAATTCCAATACCAAAATAAATTTAAATAACTAGCATGACTATTTAATTCTTGTAAACGTTGCTGACACCAAAACAAGTGATCACTTTCTTCTTGACCGCAACGCGCTAATGTTTCAGTGATTTTTTTGTTGCGTGCGAGAAGCGCTTGCGCATTATACAGAGCTTGTGCGCATACTTCGCCGCTATGATTTACTCGCATAAAGCCAGCGCTTTGTTGGCGTTCAGCTTTGGATAATTCGGCCTCCGGTAAATGATCAGCGGGATAAGCGCGATCGGCCGCATTGTGTTTGCCAATAGCGTGAAAACAATTTTCAATTTGCATAATAACTTGATCGAACAAGGTATACTGACGGTGAGGCATGCGGCATCTCTTTTTTCTTTTGCTGTTAGCATATACGATATCATTCATAGTGTCATGTTTGAGGAGTAACGATGCGTAAATGGATATTATGCTTATTTTTCTGGATTTTTTTTCCTGTTGAGGCAGCTTATCTCCCTCCTGTTTTAAGTCAAGATGGTATGGTGGTAACCGATCATTATCTAGCAAGCCAAGTGGGAGCGGATATTTTACGTCAAGGCGGTAATGCAATGGATGCCGCAGTGGCTGTTGCCTATGCTCTTGCCGTAGTTGATCCTTGTTGCGGAAATATTGGGGGCGGTGGCTTTATGTTGGTGCACTGGCATACTGGCGAAGATATTATGTTAGATTTTCGTGAAACAGCACCTAAAAACATACGTCCCGCTTTATTCTTTCATCGTGACGGAAAAATCAAATCCTCATCAGAATTAGGCTATTTACCTGTTGGCATTCCTGGCACCGTGATGGGATTAAATACCGCCTTAAAAAAATATGGAACTTTTTCATTGCAGCGCGTGATGGCACCGGCTATTAAATTGGCTGAACAAGGCTTTATTTTAAATTCTGGAGATATTGCGATTTATCAACATGAGCCTACTTTAACAATGACAGCAGCTGCACGCAGATTATTTATGCCGAACGGACAATTCGTAAAACCAGGACAACGTTTAACTCAAAAAGACTTAGCTGTTACCCTGAAGAAAATTAGCGAACAAGGTGAAGCGGTTTTTTATCGTGGTGAAATCGCTCGGCAAATTGTAGCGAGCTCTGCAAAAAACCAGGGGGTGATTAGTCTCGATGATTTAAAAAATTATCGAGTCGTGTGGCGCAAACCCATTTTTTGTAAATACCGTGGATATCAAGTGATAACCAGTCCACCACCAAGCTCGGGTGTGATTATTTGTGAAATTCTGCAAATAGTAGAAAAATTCCCTTTGTCCAAATGGGGTTATGGTGCAGCTCTAGGATTAAACTATAATATTAATGCAATGGATTACGCTTTTCGTGATCGCGATCGCTATTTAGGAGATCCTGCATTTGTAAATAATCCCATAGATATGTTGCTATCACCACAGCATATTCAGAAGCTACAAGCTTTGATTCAGCAAAATAAAAAAATTAAATCCAATATGCCAGTACAAGATCCTGCATCACATACCACTCATTTTGTTGTGATGGATCGCGCAGGGAATGTGATTTCGACGACCTATACGATTAATTCTTTATTCGGCATTAAAGAAATGGCAGGAAATACCGGATTTTTTCTAAATAATGAATTAGGTGATTTTACATTAAGAGTGGGTCAGCTTAATCAATTCAGATTATTACAAGGGCCGACAAATTTAATTGCTCCGAATAAAAGACCATTAAGCAGTATGAGCCCAACGATTGTCATGCATAATGGAAAAATATTTATGGCATTGGGAGCCGCGGGAGGTTCAACCATTATTACTTCTATTACGGAAGCATTAGAAAATGTAATCGATTATGGGATGAATATTGCAGGTGCAGTTAATTCGCCCCGCTACCATACCCAATATTACCCCGATAAAGTTTTTATGGAGCCTTTTGTATTTTCTCCTGATACCATGAATTTATTGATAAGGTGGGGACACCCTTTACAAGCAAAATTATTCGGCCAATTTGAATATTGGGGACAAATCGCAGCAATTTTAGTGGACCCCAATGGAATCATTAATGGCGAAAATGATAATCGCCGACCGAACGGGGCTGCTATTGGTTTAACACCTGTGGTTAAAAAAATCGGTGGTGCAGGTTTTCTACAATAGGATAACAGGATATGATATTACCCAGGAGGGATTCATATGGTAATGGATACGACCGATGAATTAGGATTATTGATTGCTCAACGCATACGGCAATTACGTTTAGCAAGACAGTGGTCACGAGAAGAATTAGCGACTCGTGCAGAGATAAATGTTTATACATTAAAACACTTTGAGCGTTGTGGCCAAATTTCGCTCGAAAGATTATTAAAAATATGTCAAATTCTAGACATGGTTGATGATGTGATTCGAGCATTCAAACCCCGGCAGCGAATCGATGTCAACAAATGGTCGCTTCCGCAATTAAATACCCGTCAGCGTGGCCGACGACGGGAGAAAGATAAGCCGGTCGAAGTGTAAATCAACCTGGTTATTTAGTATGCGGTTGCGTATACTAATCTTTTTTTAAGGATAATATGTAGTCTAATGAGAATACAATCCGATATCGAAAAAATGCCGTTAGCCGAGTTTTCGGAGAAGGCTTATCTTGATTATTCCATGTATGTCATTTTGGATCGTGCGTTACCGCACATCGCAGATGGTTTGAAGCCGGTGCAGCGCCGTATTGTTTATGCTATGTCCGAATTGGGGTTGCGTGCTACCGCCAAATATAAAAAATCCGCTCGTACAGTGGGAGATGTGTTAGGTAAATTTCACCCGCACGGTGACACTGCTTGCTATGAAGCCATGGTCTTAATGGCCCAGCCCTTTTCTTATCGTTATCCTTTGGTCGATGGGCAAGGCAACTGGGGCTCGCCCGATGATCCAAAGTCTTTCGCTGCTATGCGTTACACTGAGTCGCGTCTGTCTGCTTATGCGCGTGTGCTATTAGCTGAACTCCAGCAGGGGGCGGTCGATTGGACTCCGAATTTTGATGGTACGTTAGACGAACCCACTTTGTTACCTGCGCAATTACCTAATATTTTATTAAATGGTGGGTCAGGGATTGCGGTAGGTATGGCCACAGATATTCCGCCGCACAATTTAACTGAAGTGGCGGATGCTTGTATTCATTTGTTGGAGAATCCCGAGGCCACGCTAAACGATATTTGCAAAATTATTAAAGGTCCAGATTATCCTACCAAAGCTGAAATTATTACTTCGGAAAAAGAAATTAAAGCGATGTATAAATCTGGCTTGGGTAGCGTTCGAATGCGTGCGGTTTATCAAGAAGAAAATGGCGATGTGGTTATAACAGCGCTGCCGCATCAAGTTTCTGGCGGTAAAATATTGGAACAAATCGCAAACCAGATGCAAGCAAAAAAATTACCGATGGTGAGTGATCTTCGTGATGAATCAGATCATGAAAATCCGACTCGTTTGGTTATTACACCCCGTTCGAATCGCGTCAATATTCATGAATTAATGGCGCATTTATTTGCGACCACAGATTTAGAGCGTAGTTATCGTATCAATTTAAATATGATTGGTACGAATGGACGCCCACAAGTTAAAAATTTAATAACTATCTTAAATGAATGGCTCGAGTTTCGTATGCAGATGGTGCAGCGCCGTTTGCAATACCGTTTAGAACAGGTTTTAGCGCGCTTACATATTTTAGATGGTTTAATTATTGCTTATCTTAATTTAGATAAGATCATCGCAATTATTCGTGAAGAAGACGAACCGAAAGCTGTGTTGATGAAAAAATTCAAACTCAGCGACAAGCAAGTGGATGCGATTTTAGAAATTAAATTACGTCAATTAGCAAAATTAGAAGAAGCAAAAATACGTGAAGAACAAAAAGAATTAAATGAAGAGCGAGAAGAATTAGAAAAAATATTAGCTTCGAAAACACGCTTAAAAACTTTAATTAAAAATGAAATTAAGCAACTGCAAAAAGAATTTGGTGATCAGAGACATTCTCCGATTGTTGAGCGTTTTGAAGCGCAGGCGATTCGTGAAGAAGAAATGCTACCGACTGAACCCATCACAGTGATTTTATCGAAGAAAGCCTGGATTCGCTCTGCTAAGGGTCATGACTTTAATGTAGAGAGTTTAAGTTATCGCTCGGGCGATAGCTTTTTAATGCAAGTGCCAGGTCGCACCAATGAAAGTGTTATTTTATTTGATTCAACGGGCCGTGGGTATGCTATTCCGGCCCACACGCTACCTTCAGCCCGTGGACAAGGTGAACCATTGACGAAATGGTTAAAGCCATCAGATGGTGCGAGCTTTGTGAGTGTGATTACAGGAAAAGATGATGATTTATATTTAATTGCTTCAGATGCGGGTTACGGATTTGTAACGCAATTAAGTAATTTATATTCTAAAAATCGCAGCGGAAAAGCAGTATTAAAATGTCCGGAAGGATCACACGCTTTACCACCGCAGCTGATCCAGGATGTGGAAAGCCAATATTTAGCGGCGGTAACTAATACTGGTCGTCTATTATTATTTCCCATTGCAGAATTACCGGAATTACCACGTGGTAAAGGCAATAAAATAATTAATATTCCAAAAACGCAATTAGCGACAAGAGAAGAATATTGTCTTACTGTGGTTTTATTAAATGAAAATAGTTATATGACCGTGCAGGCGGGTAAACGCCAGTTTACTTTGAAACCGGATGATTTAGCGCATTATCAAGGAGAGCGTGGTCGACGCGGAAACTTTTTACCTAAGGCTTATCGTAAAGTTGATGCCGTTAGCGTGGAAAGTGAAGAGCAAAAATAAATTGAGTACATAAGTTGAGGTAAGGTAAATGAGTTTCGTGCAAGATTCGATGGTTGTAAATGAAAAATTAATCTATTCGACACATCCACACAAAATTGTGTTTGCGCCCAGTTTAATTATTTTATTATTAGCACCTCTATTAGGAATATTTCTTCCGGAATATTTGCAATTTAATCGACCATTATGGCATGGGTTTTATTTTCATGAATTAGCTGCGGGCATAGTGGCAATAGTTGGGGTGCTTGCGTTCATTAAAGCTTACATTATGTATACCACTTCGGAATATGGTATTACCGATAAACGCGTCATGATGAAAAGCGGATTTGTGAGCATTGCTTCGATCGAAGTCTTTATTCAACGAATCGAATCGGTCAGTATTACTCAAACCTTTGTGGGACAAATGCTAAATTACGGAACGGTGATCGTGATTGGTACCGGTGGAACGGCGGACTATTATCCGAATGTGCCGCAGCCAGTGAAATTTCGTAATGCGATCATGAGTCAGATGAGTCAAGTGCGAGATCGTGGCAATTAAACACATTTACGAGATCGGGACTTTATTGAATTCACCTTCGATTTCACGCACTAATTTAGGGACTAAATAACCGGGTAATTCGCGACGCAGCACGTGCATGATTTGTTTTGCCTGATCTTCTTTCACATCAAAATGCGCAGCACCTTGTACGGGATCTAGTAAATTTAAATAATAAGGCATTATTCCCGCAGCATATAAGCGATGACTGAGTTCTATCAGAATCTCAGCGCTATCATTAATATTTTTTAATAACACACTTTGATTGAAAACATTAATTTTATGCACGCGCAATTTTTCGATGGCGTCTGCCACATGTTGATTGATTTCGTTGGGATGATTGCAATGGACGACCACACTGCAAATTAAATGAGTATTTTTTAATATTTTTATTAAATCATCGGTAATTCGTTCGGGAATCATGATGGGAAATCGTGTGTGTAAGCGTAGGTACTTAAGATGTTTAATCTTATCTAAACGGGTAATAAGTGACTGCAGTAGCTCGTCTTTTACGACTAAAGGATCACCACCACTCAATATTATTTCCTGAATAGAGTTATCTTGTTCGATATATTCTAAAATACGTTCGATATGTTTGATGCTGACAACATTTTCTTGGTAAGGAAAATGGCGACGAAAGCAGTAACGACAATTCACCGCACAACCGCCCGCTAACAACAATAATACTCGACTTTTATATTTGTGCAGTAAGCCTGGAATTTTAAGTTTCTGTGCTTCCCCTAGCGGATCATTGCTAAATCCTGGCATCTGAATCAATTCAAAAGATCGTGGCAATACTTGCAATAACAAAGGATCGTTAGGATTGCCGGGTTCCATGCGCGCAATAAAACTATGCGGAATTCGTAAAGGAAACAACGGTATTGCTTGGGCACTAAAGTCAGGCATCCTGTCTTGGAGTTGAAGCAATGTAAATAATTCTTCAGGCTCGGTGACGGCCATTGCGAGTTGTGATTGCCAGGAAGTTTTTTGCATGGCGCGAGTTTACCCTAATTGGAGTTAATGAGAAATAATTTTCTCCGGAAATGTTGACATATGTCAACATTCGGTCTATATTAAAAAGGCGTTTCTTTTGATGCTACGGACAAAACATCACTTAAGGAGATTGAGAAAGCGATTCAGTATGCGGAAAGTCGCGGTTGGTGATATAAATGCGCGGGTAATTCTGCTCATTGTTGGGGAAGGTTGTTATGTCCATTATCAACAAGAGAGGGCTGTAGTATGTCGATCTGGTCGTCGCCACGAGATGCTGACGTACATGCGAAACAAATCTTTAGGCGCATTCTATCATGTCCACATGATCACACAGAGGGGAAATGATGAAACCCGAAACTTTGCAAAAGCATCAATTTACTCTGATTTTAAAAAATGTAGATGAAAAAACACCGCATCTAGAAGACGAATTGTACAAAACCGGTTGTGATGATGCGTTAATCAACTTTCGAAATGGCACGGTGTATCTTGATTTTGACCGCGGATCTTTATCCCTCGAAAAAGCAGTTATGAGTGCCATTAATGCGATTGAATCATCTGGCTTTATTGTAGCGGGTGTGGCTCCCGAAGATTTAGTAACAGAATCTGAAGTCGCAAAACGTCTTAATACAAATCGTCAAACCATTTCACTTTGGATAAAGAGAGAAAGAAGAAAGTCACATCCATTTCCTAAACCAGTCATGAAGTTGTCTGGACGTTCACCGTTATGGAAGTGGAGAGAGATCGTAGAATGGCTTTATCGACACAATTTACTTAATCAAAAAGAAATAGTTGAGAATGCTATTTTTTTTGAAAGCATCAATGCAGTATTAGAAGAGCGCGATGAGTCTACCAGAAAATTGCGGCAAAATTTATTAAAACAATTAAAAAAGAGAGGCTACGGATAACTAATAGAATTAAACATAATATTCATTATCCTTGCCCCCAAGACCGGCGCATGCCTATAATGTGAACATGAAATGGACGTCATGGTTGGTTATTTTTCTGTGTCAGATCATCTGCGTTTCTGCATGGGCGGTGACGTGGAATAATCCGCATTCGGTAGTTTCAAATCTCAATGTTCAATATGCCGCAATAACGAGCTCACCCAAAACTTTAGATCCTGCGCGTGCTTTTTCTGCTGAGGAAAGCGATATTATCGCGCAGATTTATGAGCCCATTTTACAATATCATTTTTTAAAAAGACCTTATGTCTTGACGCCATTAACGGCATTGAGTATACCAAGCGTAATTTATTACGATAAAAGCGGCAAGGTTTTACACGGAACGATTGATCCTTCGCAGGTGAGTTACAGCGTGTATGATATCAATATTAAGCCCAAAATGTATTATCAACCACATCCGGCATTCGCGAAAGATAAACAAGGCAATTATCTTTATCTGCATTTGACTGAAGAGCAATTAGATAAGATTGATAATTTTAGTGATTTCAAAAAATTGGGTACGCGAGAATTAGAAGCAGCAGATTATATATATCAAATTAAAAGATTAGCCTCACCCCATGTTAACTCACCTATTTTTGGTTTTATGAGCCAATATATTTATGGTATGCAGGAATATCGAAAACAGTTAAAAGCAATAATTAAAAAACAGAAGCCAGGAGATTTTCTAGATTTACGCAAATACGCTTTGCCAGGAGTAAAAATTCTCGATCGCTATCATTATCAAATCACGATTAAAGGTGTTTATCCGCAATTTATATATTGGTTAGCGATGACATTTTTCTCACCGCTACCCTGGGAAGCAGATGTTTTTTATTCGCAGTCCGGTATGAAAGATAGAAATATTACATTAAATTGGTATCCGATTGGAACGGGTCCTTACATGCTAGTGGTGAATAATCCCAATAAGGAAATAGTTTTGGTTGCCAACCCTAATTTTCGCGCCGAATATTATCCGAGTGAAGGTGAATTAAATGATCGGGCAAATGGCTATTTAAATGAAGCAGGCAAACGTTTGCCGTTTATAGAAAAGGTGGTATTTATTTTAGATAAAGAAAGTATTCCACGCTGGAATAAATATCTGCAAGGATATTACGATAAATCAGGAGTTGGTGCCGATAGTTTTGATCAGGCTATAAAAATTGATAAAAATGGGAAACCATATCTGACTCCTTATATGAAAAACCTCGGAATTAAATTACAGACTGCTGTGCAGCCGGGACTATATTATGTAGGGTTTAATATGCTCGATCCGGTGGTCGGTGGTTATGGTCCAAAAAAACAAAAATTACGCCAAGCCATTTCAATTGCTTTAGATTACGATGAATTTATTTCAATTTTTTTAAATGGCCGCGGCGTTCCAGCTCAAGGTCCAATTCCTCCCACTATTTTTGGATACCTCGCAGGTGAAAAGGGAGTTAACCCTTATGTGTATTATTGGTTTGATGGAAAGCCAGTGCGGCATCCTATTAGTGTAGCCAAACAATTATTGGCTGAGGCGGGCTATCCCAAAGGTATTGATCCTAAAACCCAACAGCCGTTAATATTGAATTATGATGTGGCGATAACGGGTAACCCTGATGATAAAGCCATTTTGGATTGGTTTCGTAAGCAGTTTGCAAAAATAGGTATTCAACTTAATATTCGAGCTACTTTGTATAATCGATTTCAAGATAAAGTGCGAAGTGGGAACGTGCAAATTTTTTCATGGGGTTGGTTGGCCGATTATCCTGACCCTGAAAATTTTCTATTTTTACTGTATGGTCCTAATGGTAAAGTCAAATATGGTGGTGAGAACGCCACGAATTATAGTAATCCAAAAGTCGATAAATTATACGAAGAAATTCGAGTTTTGCCCAACGGACCCGAACGACAAGCAAAGATAAATGAATTATTATTATTGATTCGTCAAGACAGTCCGTGGGTTTGGGGTTTTCATCCGATCACGTTTACTTTAAGCCATCAGTGGACGACGGCAACTAAGCCCAATCCATTAGCACACAATACATTAAAATACGAAAAGATTAACCCTTCTTTACGAGAAAAATTGCGTTCGGTTTGGAATAAACCGATTTTATGGCCATTATGGATTTTTATCTTTTTTATCATCATTATTGCGGGTATTCTTTTTATTGCGTACAAATTACGTGAGCGCCGTCCTGCGATTAAAAAAATGAAAAATGGTAAACAGTAATATGATTACATATTTATTACGCCGCATTCTTTACGCCATACCTATCCTAATTGGCGTCAATGTTATTACTTTTACATTATTTTTTTTAGTAAATAGTCCAGATGATGTGGCGCGGATGCATTTAGGGGAAAAATATGTTACTCAAAATGATATCGCAACTTGGAAACATGAGCATGACTATGATTTACCGCTATTTTTCAATGCGGATGAAAATGGTTGGAGAAAAATTGAAGAGACCTTGTTTTATCGTAAATCGATTGATTTATTCAGATTTAAATTTGGTACTTCGTTACAAGGTCGAGATATTGGAGCGGATATATTTACCCGAATGTGGCCTAGCTTAGCTATTGCATTGCCCACGTTTATTATTGGTTTGGCGATTAATATTACATTTGCTTTAATCGTAACTTTATTTCGTGCAACCATGTTAGATACTTTAGTCGTTATTCTCTGTGTGATCATGATGTCTATTTCGGGGTTATTTTATATTATTTTAGGTCAATATGTTTTTGGGAAAGTATTACAATGGTTTCCCATTTCGGGGTATCAAGGAGGGTGGCAATCCATTAAATTCGTTATTTTACCGGTGGCAGTAGGCATTATCAGTAGCGTGGGAGCAGGCACTCGCTGGTATCGAACTATTTTTCTAGAAGAAATGCATAAGGATTATGTGCGAACTGCTCGCGCTAAAGGATTATCAGAAATGCATGTGTTATATAAACATGTTTTAAAAAATGCATTATTACCGATTTTAACGGGTGTCGTTGTGATTATTCCAAGTTTATTTTTAGGAAGTTTAATTATTGAATCGTTTTTTGGTATTCCCGGTTTAGGAAGTTATACACTTGAAGCCATAAACACGCAAGATTTTGACATCGTGCGCGTAATGGTATTTTTAGGCACGCTTTTATATATCATTGGATTGATCCTAACCGATATTTCTTATACGTTGGTTGATCCCCGGGTCAGACTTGGGAGTAGAACAGGATGAATCTCAGTTTATCGATGTTAGTGAGCGATTGGATTGTATATATTCTTTTATTTTTGTGCCTAGGCATTTTTATTTATCTCAGCAGATATCCTCATTTTTATGAACCTTGGGAGCGCACATTAACGAGTCGAACCGGAATGGTGGCAGCAGTTATTTTAGTATTTTATGCAGTGGTTGGACTCATGGACTCTATACATTTTAAGGTAAGTTATCCTGCACTCTCTTATTCTGTTCCGCAAGTGAAGTCATTATTGGATATTACGCTAGCTTCAATTTCTGATCGCGATGAACGTAGTTATTCAGCTCCTTTTGCAACTCAAGTTTATAGCCAAGCAGTTTTTCAAAGTAGCAAAGATGCGGGGAATGATTATACGCGTTTAAATTATGCGGGCGCGCATTTAGAGCATCCCGAAAAAGAAAACCAAGATATTTTTATACGTGTGGGGTATGGATTTTTACAGGGTATTTTTACGTTTGCAGTTATTTTTCTATTTGTTAATTGGGTTTTATCACATCGGTGGAATAAACCTTATGGGCAAACTATCAAAACCGTATTGCAAGGAAAAACATATATAGCGTGGCGCGAAATACTAATTACTTTTGGTGTGATGTGGATTTTATGTTGGATTTTGTTACACATCATGTTCCTCTATCATGTTCTAGGTACGGATAAAATCGGTCGTGATGTTTTATATGCCTCAATAAAAAGTATACGTACAGGACTTTTTATTGGTACGTTAACTACTATTTTTATGTTACCTTTCGCGTTAATTTTAGGAATGATGGCCGGATTTTTTGGCGGTTGGATTGACGATATTATTCAATATTTGTATACCACTTTGAGCTCCATTCCCGGGGTTTTACTGATTTCAGCTACCATTTTAGTCATGCAAGTTTATATTGCCGCGCATCCACATTTATTTACGACATTAGCGGCGCGTGCAGATGCGAGATTATTGGCGCTTTGTTTGATTTTAGGAATTACCAGTTGGGCGAGCTTATGTCGTTTATTGCGTGCAGAAACCTTAAAATTACGCGAACTAGAATTCGTACAAGCATCACGTGCATTGGGGGCGCGTCGAATGCGAATTATTTTCCGACATATTATGCCGAATGTATTAAACATTGTATTTATTACCTTAGTATTAGATTTTAGTACATTGGTGCTGGCAGAAGCGATCTTATCGTATGTGGGGGTTGGTGTTGACCCGACGACTTATAGTTGGGGAAATATTATTAATAGTTCGCGCTTAGAATTAGCGCGAGAACCTATCGTGTGGTGGCCATTAATGGGCGCATTAGTATTTATGTTTGTATTAGTGTTATGTGCCAACTTATTTGCGGATGCAGTGCGTGACGCATTTGATCCGCGTATTCGTATTGTCAGCGAGTGATATGAGCGATCCGATATTAACAATAAAAAATTTATCCATTGCATTTGCAATTAGCCAAAAAGAATGGCGCTATGCTGTAAAAAAAGTGAATTTCAGCATCGAAAAATCACGTTGTTTGGGTTTAGTCGGGGAGTCGGGTAGCGGAAAAACCATGACGGCGTTATCGGTTATGCAATTATTACCTTTTGCAGCCAATGTCGATCCTGAGAGTGAAATTTGGTTCAATGATATTAATATTTTAAATTGCTCCGAAGAAAAAATGCGCCACATACGCGGTCATAAAATTGGAATGGTATTTCAGGATGCAATGTCAGCTTTCAATCCGGTATTAAAGATTGCGACTCAGATGCAAGAAGTCTTGCGAAAAAAAATTAAATCTCAGCGATCACGGCGTGAATATGCCTGGCATCTTTTAGATGAAGTTGGAATAAAAGATGTTAAACGCAGTTATTATTCTTATCCTCATCAATTATCGGGTGGTATGCGGCAGCGTGCTATGATTGCCATGGCATTGTGTGGAGAACCGGAATTAATTATTGCGGATGAACCGACTACGGCATTGGATGTCACGATTCAAGCGCAAATACTCGATTTATTATTAGAATTACGTGAAAAAAAACAGCTGTCATTATTATTTATTACCCATAATTTAGCGATTGTCTCAAAGATAGCAGATGAAGTTGTAGTCATGCGACATGGAGAAGTAGTAGAAAATGCGAGTGTAAAAGCTTTTTTTCAATGTCCACAAAACGAATATTCTCAGCAATTATTGCAGGCGATGCCATCGACCGAACCGCGACAAGAAATTAAAAATAAATTAGCGCCCATTATGACGGTGGATAATTTGCAGGTTTATTTTAAAGCCCCGGCGCCTTTTTTACATCGGCGCGAAATAATTCGCGCCGTAGACGGTGTTAATTTTTCTATCCCCACGGGGCAAACACTGGCTTTAGTGGGTGAATCTGGTTCTGGCAAAACAACTGTAGCGAAAGCGGTTATGCATTTATTGAGAGCTACAGCTGGTCAAATAGATTATAAAAATCAGAATTTAAGAATTTTATCTGACTCCGAGATGCGACCTTTTTATCAGGATTTACAAATTATATTCCAAGATCCGTATGCCGCATTGAATCCGCGTCAGATGATTGCAGATAGTATTATCGAAGGAATGAGTACGCAAAAAATCATTACCAAACGTAAACAGCAATTAGTAGCAGTAGATGAATTATTGTTACAAGTGGGTCTCACTCCAGAAATGAAATGGCGTTATCCGCATGAATTTTCTGGGGGCGAGAAACAGCGGATTTGTATTGCACGTGCCTTGGCATTGCGTCCTAAAATACTTATTTTAGATGAGCCTACGAGTTCATTAGATGTCTCGATGCAAATGCAGGTCTTACAATTATTAGATAGGTTGCAGGCGAAACATCAAATTAGCTATTTGTTAATTACCCACGATGTTGCAGTTGTTGCGTATTTGTCACATTATTTGGCGGTGATGTATCAAGGTCGTATTGTCGAACAAGGTGAAACTAAAAATTTATTAAAAAATCCGCAACATGAGTACACAAGACGTTTATTAGCTGCGGTACCACAGATTAGGAGAACCGATGAATAACTCAGAGATTTTATTTAATGAATTACCTGGTGCGCGCGGTAATATAGGCGAGATTATTTTAAATCGTCCGCACGCTTTAAATACCTTAACTACGGATATGTGTAGACAGTTGCGAGAGCATTTAATTCAATGGCAGCAAGATGACAATATTAAAGCTGTCATTATCCGCGGTGAAGGTGACAAAGCTTTTTGTGCGGGAGGCGATGTTAAAACTTTATATAATAACGCAGATAATAAAACTGCTGTCATGGAATTTTTTCGTCAAGAATATAGTATGAATCGAGTGATATTTCATTTCACTAAACCTTATATCGCATTTCTTGATGGAATAACCATGGGTGGTGGAGCTGGAATTTCTGTACCTGGTTCGCATCGGGTAGCAACCGAAAAATTTAGTTTTGCGATGCCAGAAACTTTAATTGGTTTTTTCCCTGATGTGGGAGCGGGATATTTTTTAAATAAATGTCCAGGTAAAACCGGTTATTACTTAGGTTTGACGGGAGCTACGATTCGAGCGACAGATGCCTTAGCCTTAAATTTAATTAATCACGTTATTGCACAAAAATATATTTCTGAGGCCATCAAAACACTGTGTGATACGCCATTTGGTCCTCGCGATTTTTCAATTGTCACCGATATTATTAGCAGTTTTCGAATTTCTGTACATGAGCCAGATATTTTGTTAAATCAAATGCTCATCGAAGAATGTTTTGCATTCAAAGAGATGGAGGCAATTATTTACGCGTTACAAGCTGCCAATACGTCATGGTCTCTTAAAACCAGAGAAAATTTATTAAAACGATCTCCGACCAGCTTGAAAGTTACGTTGGCCCACTTATATCAGGCAATTCCTTTATCCTTTGACGAGGTGATGCAGCAAGAATTTAATATGGCCGTGGCTTTTATGCATTCGCAGGATTTTTATGAGGGTGTCCGTGCGGTTCTCGTAGATAAAGATCAAAAACCAACGTGGCAGCCGGGGCAGCTATCAGAAGTCAGTGAGGAGACGGTGAAGAAATTTTTTATTCAGGTTGAATGTGGGCTTGAAATTTAAAATTGCGCCCCTATCTATCTCTTATGAGATAAAAATATGGGAGGTAAGATGAATAGAATTATACGTTATGAACCTACAAATTTCTTAAAAGAAATCAATAAATTATTCGGACAAACCGTCTGGCAAGATGATGTTTCGAATGCGGATACTAGCCAATGGACGCCCGCCGTAGATATTAAAGAGGAACCTAAACAATTCGTTATTTTAGCGGATTTACCAGGAATTGAAAAAAATGATGTGCAAATTTCTATGGAAAATAACATCTTGACGATTAAAGGCGAACGCAAAGCTGAGAAAAAAGAAGAAAAACCGAATTATTCCCGGGTGGAGCGTGCGCGTGGAACTTTTTATCGTCGATTTAATTTGCCTGACGTTACTGACGGTGAAAAAATTCACGCTAAAATGCAAAATGGCGTATTAGAAGTTACGCTTCCGAAAAAAGAGGCGGCTAATCGTCAAGTTGAAATTAAAATTGAATAATTTAAATCTTCGCAATCCATTATTCAGTAACGAATAATGGATTGCGCTTGCTAGAGTAGTGGCGACTTTTTTAAGTCGCGCAGAATACGCATTTCAAGACTTGTAATAAAACTGAATTCTCTATAATCTCTTGAACAGTCTCAGTCTACTTAAAAGGGATTACCCATGCCTATACGGAAACTTCAGATAGATTGGCATTTAATATTTATTTTGCTAATACCGGTGATATTGTTGCTTAGTAGCCAGCAATGGTTTTTTCCGATGGGCGGAGGGACAGATGCACAATATAATTTAGCCTATTTTTTTGATTATGGAAAAGACCCAGGTCTATTTTATAACTATCGTGCTGCACGATTGGCATGGATTCTGAAGGGATGGATGTGCTATCACCTTTTTTCTCCTTTAATTGCTCATTACGTTTTAAATCTTTTTGAATTGTATACCAGTATTTTGTGTTGTTATTTCATAGCAAAAATACTTTTTAATAAAGATGTCGCTTTTGTCGGGACGGTTATTTTCTCTACTTACACCTTATTCCATTTTATTCCTGGTTTTGACTGGCATTATTCTAATCATGACTCGATTGCAAATATCTTTCTCTGTTTGTTGTTTATCTTATTAGCTGTGAAAACAAAATATCGTAAATCACTTTTACTGCTCGCCGGCTGCATGGCTGCGGCTGTTGTTCAGAGTCCATATGCTACATTGACATTTCTGGGAATTGTTTTTTGGTTTTTATATCTCAATTGGAATAAAAGAGTTTTACAAGGAGCAGTATTATTTCTATTGGGAACAATATTGATGACAAGTATTTTCTGCCTTATCAGTTATTCTGTGGGCGGTCCTCTTCTATATTTTACGCCCCAATTGTGGATACATCATATTTCGTGGTTGTGGTATCCGTTGAGAGAACCTGTCATTAATCTGGCTATTTTTGGAGGTACTCCCCGCTACCATCCAGGAAATTGGTTGCCGCTACGTTTGTTAGCCGTCTATCAATATGGCACATTATTTCCTTTCTTTACGGTAATATTGAGCTTGGTTTCCGGTATTGTGTGGTGGAAAAAAAGAAAATTTTTTCAATACAATTCTTCAGTAGTATTAGTTTTTAGTAGTTTCTTTTGCTCTTTTCTAACCTTTTTAATATTCCACCTTCTCGGATATCAATCTTTGACACATGATCATGTTGTTATTTGCTTGGTTCCAATGCTTGCTTTAGCTATCTGCGCCAACATGTCGATTTTTTATGAGTCTCCAAAGTTTTCAGCTATTAGTCGCAATGTCCTGAATACCATTGTATATATCTTATTTCTCGGCATTCTAATTTTTGAAATTAATCAGTATGTTCTCATCGGTCATAAAAAATATTTTATTTTTTGCTGTTCCTTGACTGTGTTTTTTATTTTAGGAGTTCGATTTTCAAAATATCTTTATCCGAAACTTGAAAATGTACAAACAAAGTATAAAATTTTAATTAGTAGCTTAGCATTTGTGTGTTGTATTTTCATTTTGCGTAATCTAGGTAAATTAGATGCGACGATAGAAAGGTTGTTAACTAAGCTATTAACTTTTTTAGCTACTTTGAATTCACCAATATCTGGTTTTAATATATATCAAGTAATATTAATTTTCGCTATTTTAGCTTTACCTTTCATTGCTTTTTCATATTGGAAAACACTCAGGAAGTATACTGCTTTTTTAATAGTTTGTGCGCTGTATGTCACTTTAAATATATATTCATCAATGATTTCTTTATCTAACTATTCAATACATCATTACTATAATTGGCAGAAGGACCAATTCCTTGCGGTGGTTGATACATTTAAGTTACTCGATACATACGATAACAATTCTCGTTATATCGTATGGTATCAAAGCCAAACAATTCCGATTTCTCAGCTGAAAACTAAGAGAAGCTTAGATATTACGGGATTAATACTGGATGGAACCTACATGGGTATTGTATATGGGAGATATGTTCAACCTGAAGCTTATTCTTGGTCAGAAGGCAGTTTATTTAAAAAAACATTCAAAGAACTACCTGATTATGCTCATTGGAAAAGCGAGCTTCCATACCTGGAGCTATACTCAGGGCCTTTATATTTTGTTATAGATGGTGGTGGTTGTGCTGCTAACTGGTTCTCCACTTTTGCCAACGTACCTTTAAATCAGTTGTGGTTAAAAGTCATACCTAATACGATCAAAATAGCCTTTTTGTTTCATAATGCTGGAGCTCTTAAGCAAGCAGAAAATACGTTAAAAATGAATGGATTTAACTTAACAAATTTAAATGAGCATCGTATTGAGGAAGGTGTTATTTCGTATTATGTAGTCACTGGAATTGCACAGCGTATTAATCCTCGTCACACTATGGCGGTAAAATTTCCTTATTCAGAAAACTCTTAATATTAGAATAATCCCTTATTCAGTAGTGATTGAGGGATTCCGCCTTTTTTTGCTTAACCATAATAATGAAAATAAAGCTAAGAGAACTAACACGACCGCAAAGGGAACTGCACTAGTGACGGTATGCAACATTAATAATGTTCCTATTGTTCCGGCAAATAAAAATTGGCTCGCATTAATTAATGAGGTTGCCGTCCCTGAAACGTGCGAGAAATTTTCTAATGCAATGGCAACGGCGGGCCCCATCAATAATCCTGCACCTAAGGTAATTACCCACATCGGTAGCATAAAATGAAATAAACTTAATCCTTCGGTGAGGTTTAAAATCAACATGAATAACGATCCGATAAATAGTAGGACACAACCGAGTCGGATGGGTAATCGTAAATGATGCTTGGATAATCGAGTACTGAGAATATTTGCCAGAATAAAAATGATGGCGTTCGACGCAAAAGTTAAGCCGTATTGAGGTTGTGTCGCATGTAATTGCACGATTAATAAATAGGATGAAATGCAACAAAAAACAAATAAAACGGTTAATCCAACAGAAGCGAAATAGGCATTTTGCAAAAATAGGCGAGAGCTTAATATTGATTTAAAGCGTAATTTTAATTCCTTGGGTTTTAAAGGAATCCGTTTCTCTAACGGCCAAGTTTCTTTAAGAAAAAAGAAAGTCGTCAATAAACTGATGGCGGTAAATAAAAATAAAAAAGCAAACGAAGCGCGCCAGGTGTGAAATCCCATTTGTAAATAACCGCCCAAAAGTGGAGCGATGACGGGTCCGACCGCCGTAGCTGCATTTAAAATACTATAAATATTCGCGCTGGTTTTGGTGTCGTAGAGGTCTTTTACCACAGCAAAAGCGACTACGAGCGCTGCACAAGTCCCCATGGATTGCAGCAAACGACCGATCACTAAAATGCTGATGCTGTTCGCGAAGAAACAAACCAACGTGCCCGCGAGGTAAACCAACAAGCCGGTAAGGACGACTTTTCGCCGACCCAGCCAATCTGACAGAGGGCCTACAAAGAGTTGCCCTAGCCCCACGCCAAACATGTAGATGCTCAGTGTCCACTGCACTGCCTGTTGGCTCGTGTGAAAGTTTCGAATAATCAAAGGCAAAGAAGGAACGTAGATATCCATCGAGAATGAAATACTCAACACTAGGGGCGTTAGAATGAGAATGAGCACCCAGACTGGATTTTTTTGCATATATTAGACTACATCTGCTTAGTTAAAAGCCAAAAATTATATCACAGCATGGTTGAATGTTAAACAAAAAAGATAATGTGGCTATGGTTGGACTTGAACCAACGACCCCAGCATTATGAATGCCGTGCTCTAACCAGCTGAGCTACATAGCCATATACAGTGCAGGGTTTGAATTGTGGCGGTTTGAAGTTGTGATGTCAAGCCATGGGAAATGAAAAAAATAGGCTGAAAATTTGCTTGTAAATTGATCTATTAACTTGAAAACCGACGTAGGTCTGCTAAATATATATATGTGATGTGCGGAATAATAAGTAATGGAATGCAAAAATGAAACTGAACATCCTTCCAAAAACATTTTATGTTTTATTTCTTTGGTTAATCCTTCTCTTTGCTCTCCCTAACAATAGTCACGCCTTTGTGCGGGGTATTTACGTTACCCAGACTACTTTGGAGAGTACGCCAACAATAAAATATCTTATTGCGAATGCAAAAGAGGTGGGTATTGGTACTTTTGTTATTGACTATGATCGTATGTCGAAACGTACGCAACAAAATATTGCTTTAGTTAAAGAGGCAGGTATTCGATTTGTAGCGCGAATCGTGATGTTTCCGTATGGAGCGTTACCTTCTCAAGTGTCATCGGAAGCCTATTTAGCGCGTCGTTTTAGACAAATTCAAGAAGCGGTATCGTTAGGAGCGGATACAATCCAATTAGATTATATTCGTTATCGCAGTAGTCAGCATGGTTCTTCACAAAATGCCATCGATATTTATGGTATTATTGATAAAATTCGCAAACAACTGGAAACCAAAGGCGTAAGCTTAGAGGTTGACGTGTTTGGCGAAGCCACGCTGTTTGAAGCAAAATATATTGGACAAAACGTTCAGCTATTCGCGCAGGCTGTCGATGCAATTTGTCCGATGGTGTATCCTTCGCATTATTTTCCCTACGCGTTTCACGCACGTAGACCTTATGAAACAGTATATAACTCTTTGTCTTCATTACGCAGACAAATTAGCGGTTATCCTGATGTGCACGTTTATGCTTATATTGAATTATTTAATTTTCGTTTCCCTTTGAGCCGAAATGCAAAAATTCAATATATTTTAGATGAGTTTCGTGCTGTACGTGATGCGCATGCTGATGGTTGGTATGCATGGAGCGCAACCAATAAATATCGCTTGTTATTTTATATCTTAGCGCAGCGTAAAAATGCTGATGGTATAGTGTCAATACCAGCTAAAGATAGCAATGTTAAAGATAGTGATGTCGAAGAAAAAGATTTCACTAAAGAAAAAGAAGCGGATAATAGCGCAACAACAAAAGACAAACCTTCAATTAAAAAATAAATAAAAAATCCCCGCCAGGCGGGGATTTTTCTACTTGTCCTTTCTTCTTTTATTTCTATAAATAAATTCATAAAACTCCAGGCTGAATAAAACGAATTGATTTTTAGAGAAGATAATATTATCTTGTAATACTTTAAGAGGAGTTTGTTATGAGAAAAATGATTTTTCTTTCGTTGCCTTTACTTACCGGTCTTGCCTTTCAAGCAATAGCTAAAACACCCGTACCACAATTGACAGGTTTTCATGATTTTTTTACTGTGTCAATTTCACCAGAAATTTTGCCATTTATTCGATATGTTGGCCAGGACGGGGATATTTACAATGACTCGGACTATGGTTTTGCGTGTAATCCAGCTGCCGGAGTTTGTAATTTTGCTGTTAATGATAAATCAATTTTATGGTCTAAAGGACATGTAACTTATCAAATCGGTGATAATGCGAATAATAAACCTTATTGTTTTATTACAATTTATGATGGTTCTTATGTTAATACCCCAGAAATTAGTAAGGCGATGTGTGGTAACGGCGCCTACGTCACTAAATTAACTGGAACTACAGATCATCATTATATTTTCGCGATTAAACGTTAAAAATGTAAATCCCGGATAAAACGCTGCGCGCTTTTCCGGGATAACGTTCGATAGCGGATTTAAACATTGAAAGAGATATTCAATAATTGATGGTGCAAACGGCAAAAAGAAACATATGGAATTTATGTCAAATCGGCGAGCTATATTTTAATTCTATTTTAATCTACAGGACTTCAATAAAATCGTTTCCCACAGAGATTTTTTTCATTTAACTCCTACATTTAATACTTTGTTAATACCACTTGGTTAGGATGGTAGAAATTTATTCACGAGAGAGTATATTATGCCTGGTCAAGAGTTCGAATTAAACAAAGAAACCCTTTCGTTAGAAGTTTTACAACGTATCACTCTATTCCTCAGAAACCCAGTTGAAAAGCGCCACTTGGGAGTGGCGGCTAAATTTTTGCGTGAGGCTGCTTATGATGCTCAATATTTAAGATTGCTCATAATAAAGCATTTTCCTAAATACATGTCAGCATTAGAAGTTGAAAATAAAGAAAATATAAACTGGCTCGAACACTATCATCTTGCATTTCGTGATAGTTTTGATAAAAAACCAGAACGCAGCGTTGAGATATTTTTTAAGGTGAAAGAAGGTGATTTAGCTGGTCTACAAGCGACGAATATTAATTTTCAAGATTTATTGCAAGAAGATAATCATGGCACTGCTCTTTATGAATGGGCGCGAAAATTAGGACATCAAGATATACTTGATCATTTTTATTCGATTGCAGTTAAAGCGTTTCTGAACGAGCAAAACGAGATAGATATTAATAGGACAATTGATAAAATTACTATTTTGATATGTGCCATTATCTGTTTTCAACCTTTAGACGCAATCAATCAATTGATTACTAAGTACATTAGAGCTCAGAAAGAAAAAGAACTGATTGACGCTCTATCTGCTGCTACTACCAGCGGTAATGTTGAGGTAGTAAAACAATTTTTTATGCTTGGGTTATTATCTGAAAACATTAAACCTACTCAGCTCCGTTTACTGATGCCTAGGGCTATTGCGTGTGGACATTGTCGGGTGGTCGAAGAGTTTCTAAATACTAAATGCGTTGAGGTTACAAACGAGGATTTTTTTCAAGCATGTGAATCAGGGCATCTAGATATTGTGAATCTTTTTTTAATCCATTTAAAGTATAAATTAACTAATTCAGCTGATTTAGACAGTATTCTTTTGCAAGCAATCGTAAAGTCGATGAGCAATGATCAGGATGTTATCGTGGAAAAGCTTTTATTCGAAATTAAAAATCCACAAATAATTAATTCTGAAAGTACTCCTTCGCTTCCCAGACAAGCGGCACAGTGTGGGGCGTTCAAAGTTTTAAAGAAATTATTAGATGCGCCTTTTGCAGTTGATATTCATCGTGCCGATGCTCAACTAACCCCATTAGAAATTGCCGTATTAGCTGGACACTACCATATAGTTATATTACTCATGAATAATGGAGGTATAGAAAAACTTCCCAATAAAAACGTACTTCCATTTTTAGCTGTACAGAGTAACTCAATTAAAGTTGTTCAGCTTTTTGTGAATAAAGACAATATTAATTTGGTAAATCCAGATGGCAATACACTTTTACATTCTACCGTAGGAGGATTAACAAGTGTGACATCCTCTCAAATGATAAATATTATACGCTACTTGATTGAACTGGGTGTAGATGCAAATGCTGTAAACCTAAAAAATAATACGGCCCTGAGTGAGGCTATTCAACTACAAAAATCAGCAGCAGTTTCCTATTTATTATCTATTAAAACTATTACAGTCAAGGATCCAGAAAAAGGATTTTTATATTCAGTTAAAGTGGGTAATTTGGAAATGATGTGTGCCTTCTTAAATTACAAACCTGAAGTTATTTGCGCGCATTCAGAAAATAATGAAAGTGCATTGCGGCTCGCTGTTAATAAAAATTATCCCCACATAATTGTTGAATTATTAATTAGAGGCGCTGCTATAGATTGGGATATAAATAGACAAATGCATGATGTTAGCGATTATCTCTATACTAATGTAACGACAACTGATTTTTTTAAGATTTGTCAAGCAATTAAAAATTCGAAGTTAAGTCCTCCAGTAAAAGAATTACTGTCATATGAGACTCAACGCGCGAGTCTTCACAGTCGTGTTTCAGGTCTTGCAGCATTTGAAGCTAGAGAGGGTGAGACGCTAGCAATGTTAAGAAGTGTAATTTTGCAAAATGCGTCGTTATCAACGTTAGAACCCTATGCAGAAAAATTAAATTCAGCTCCTTTATTAAATAAAATTTATCAAAATTATCTTTTATTTGTAAACAAACCTGATGAGGAATTTAATATAAATAAAAAATCTGTTGGTCCTTCATTATGAAAAATTTAAACGGCGTATTGAAGACGCGGAAATTAATGAAATTTAAGCTTTGGATCCTGGATGAAGTGCTGCACGCTTTTCCGGGATAACGTTCGTTTACGGATTGTGGGTGAGATGTATGTCACATGAAATTCGAGCCTGCTTGGACAAGATCCTGAATAATCGTTTTTTTATTATTTTTTAGATGATGATTTTCAGGATAACGTTCGTTTACGGATTTGCAGGTGACGTAAATGTCACCTGCAAATTCCTAACTCACGTTAACTTACGTTAAACCTAAACAACATAATATCACCGTCGCGGACAATATAATCTTTTCCTTCTAAGCGCCATTTTCCTGCTTCTTTTGCACCTTGCTCGCCTTTATATTGCACGTAATCGTCATAAGCGATAACTTCAGCGCGAATAAATCCTTTTTCAAAATCAGTATGAATAACCCCTGCTGCTTCTGGTGCTTTAGCGCCACGTTTAAAAGTCCAGGCATGAGTTTCTTTTGGCCCTGCAGTAAAATAAGTTTGTAAATCTAATAAATGATAACCTGCGCGAATGACGCGATTTAAACCCGGTTCAGTTAAATTGAGACTATTTAAAAATTCTTGTTGCTCATCAGCATTTAATTCCGATATTTCAGCTTCAATTGCAGCACAAATGACGACGACATCAGCACTTTCTTTTTGCGCTAACGCTTTAACGTCATCAACAAATGGATTATTCTCCATTCCATTTTCATCCACATTTGCGATATAAAGTGTAGGTTTAGCAGTAATAAATTGAAATGATTTTAAAAACGTTTTCATTTCGTCATCGACTTGTAAAGATCGTAATGGTTGCCCTTGATCTAAATGCGTTTTAGCCATTTCTAAAACGTCTAATTTTATTATTGCTTCTTTTTCACCGCGTTTTGCATCTTTTTGTATTTTCATCAGTGCTTTTTCTAAAGTTTCTAAATCAGCTAACGCTAATTCGGTATGAATAACTTCGATATCAGCGAGCGGATTTATTTTTCCCGACACATGTGTAATATCATCGTTTTCGAAACAGCGAACTACATGCGCAATCGCATTTGTCTCACGTATATGAGCTAAGAATTTATTACCGAGTCCTTCACCTTTTGCGGCGCCCGCGACTAAACCTGCAATATCGACGAATTGCACAGTGGTTGGAATAATTTCTTTGGATTTTGCGATATCTGCAATTTTTTGTAATCGCGGATCAGGTACGAATACTACTCCGACATTAGGTTCGATTGTACAGAATGGATAATTAGACGCGGCAACGCCAGCTTTGGTTAACGCATTATAAAGAGTGGATTTACCTACGTTAGGTAATCCGACGATACCACATTTAAATCCCATATAATTTCCTATGCTTGATGAAGATAACGCATGGCTTTATTAATTTCACCGCTAATAATATCGGGTAAAGCCTGCAGACCTTCTTCGATTGCTTGTTGAATTTGTTGATAATCATGTTGTGAAGGTGCGCCTAAAACATATGGCGTCACTTTATCTTTATGTCCCGGATGACCGATGCCAATTCGCAAACGAAAAAAATCATTGGAATGCAAATGGTTTATCATATCGCGTAGACCATTATGTCCACCGTGGCCGCCATTTTCTTTTATTCGAATAATTCCTGCGGGAAAATCTAATTCGTCATGTGCGACTAATATTTCTTGTGACTCTATCTTATAAAATTTACAAACTGCTGATACGCTAAGACCACTTTCATTCATATAAGTGTTGGGTTGCAAGATAAAACATTTAGTTTGGTTTAGATGTTCGGTGCTGGCGATGGAGCCATGAAATTTATTTTCGAAACGCAGATTAAGTCGAAGTTTCTGTGCGAGCTGTTCTATGAACCAGGCGCCGACATTATGACGTGTTTTGGCATATTCGGCGCCAGGATTTCCAAGTCCGACTATAAGCTTGATATTAGCCACAAGTGACTATTCCTCGGTTTTTTCACCTTCAGCAGTAGCGGCTGCTTCTTCACCGCCAACGGCTTCTGTAGCTGAAGCTTCTTCTTCAGACTCTGCTTCAACTCGAGCATGATGAATACTGACGACGGTGGCATCGTGTTTTTCGTCCACCTCAGTGGTTAATTCTACGCCTTTTGGGAGTTTAATATCTGATAAATGCACAGCTTCATCGATAGCGAGATTGGTAATATCAACTTCTATATATTCGGGTAAATCATCAGGTAAGCACTTAACTTCTAATTCTTTAACTGTGTAAGAGAGGATACCACCTTCTTTTACGCCAGGAGCTTCTTCTGCGCCCAAAAAATGCAAGGGGATGTTCATGATTAATTTTTCGCCAGCCCTAATGCGCTGAAAATCAATATGCTTAATAACAGGCTTGATTGGGTCACGCTCTAAAGCTTTTAAAACGACTTTTTCGCTCTTATTCCCGACTTTTATCGTCAAGATGTGTGAAAATACTGCCTCATGTGATAAAGCTTTTTTCAAATCTTTATGATCTAAGGTGATCGGCATAGGACTGTGTTCGGCTCCATAGATAATGCCCGGAACTTTATTTTCGCGGCGTAAACGACGTACGGCCGCCTTGCCCATTTCTGCCCGTGGGGTGGCGGTAAAGTTAAATTCAGGACGTGCTGACATCATTTTCTCCAATATTTCAATTATCTAAGTGCAAACCCAATAGGCGTGGAATAAAGAACACCGTTATGCCATCAGTTTGAGAAATCAGGCATTTTACTTTTCTTCAATCAAAAATGCTAGGATTTTTTGCACTTGAGAAGTTTAGAAATCGATCTTATAACTCAGTCCGAAAACATGGAGCTAACCGATTCTTTTTGATTGATTCGAGCAATGGTCTCCGAAAGTAGTTTACTCAGGGAGATTTGGGTAATCTTTTTGCATTCTTTGGCTTCGGGTCGCAAAGGTATGGTGTCTGTAACTACGATGCTATCCAGCGCAGAATTATTGATATGCTCGATGGCTTTTCCTGAGAGCACAGGATGCACGCAATAGGCAGAAACTGTCTTGGCGCCTTTTTCTTTCAAAGTCTCTGCAGCATTACATAGGGTGCCTGCTGTGTCCACGATATCATCGACGATGACACAATTGCGATCTTCTACATTACCGATGACATTCATGACTTCCGCTTGATTAGGGCCCATGCGTCTTTTATCGATGATAGCTAAATCTTTATCGTTTAAGCGTTTGGCGATTGCGCGTGCGCGTACGACGCCACCGACGTCTGGAGACACGATTAAAGGATTAGGATGCTTTTCTAGTAATCGATCTTCTTCTATTAAAGCAGTGCTGGCATAAACATTATCGACAGGAATAGTAAAAAAGCCTTGAATCTGATCAGCATGCAAATCTACTGTGATTAAGCGAGAAAAGCCCACGGCTTGGATCATATCTGCGATCACTTTAGCAGAAATCGGCACACGAGAAGAACGTACCCGACGATCTTGACGCGCATAGCCAAAATACGGCACCACAGCTGTAATGCTAGCTGCTGAGGCGCGTCGGAGTGCATCACCTAACAGAATCAGCTCCAATAGGGTCTCGCTGCTTGGATAACAGGTAGACTGAATAACATAAATTTCACGACCACGAACATTGTCCTCAATCTCTATACGGATTTCATCATCGCTGAAACGACCAATGTAAGCTTTACCTAAAGGTATTTTGAGATGATGAGCGACTTTTTTGGCTAATTCCGGATTAGCACTGCCATGAAAAATACGAAAATTAGTTTCTGCCACAGTATGTCCTTTATCCAATGCAGATTGATTTTTTGAGTTTATCACAAAAGTATTCATTGCAAACGCCGGTCTAGATGTGAAGATATTGGCTGGGGCGCTAGGATTCGAACCTAGGTATGCGGAGATCAAAACCCCGTGCCTTACCGCTTGGCGACGCCCCATTAATTCAAAGGAGAAGCAATATTAGCAGTTTTTATGTCGCTGTCAAACGTGTTACGCACCTACCGAGTTCCAGTTTTTAATGACGATCTTAATTTTTAATCCATGACCTTGAACCAGTAAGGTTCGGGGTAAATCATATGACTGTACGGTTGTATAATTCGAGAAACCGACAAACCAGCCTTGTTGTGTCACTTGAGTGAGATGGCCAAAAACGTCGACTTGGCTTTGGTAATCACCTGGCGCTGGTATGCCACGAATCCAGTATTGTAGATTTGATACCGGAAGGCTCCAGCCTAATCGATCTTGCATTAACTCTTCTGCTGAGCTAGCTGAGACAGGTTGCTTTTGCGCTTCTATCAGAGTGACCTGTCCGAGCTGGCCTTGGATTTTTATGCTGTAAATGTTGAGCGAGCTATGGATTTGAATTTGATAGCTACTGCCGATTTGTTGCCACGCATAATTGGCTATGTTAACTTGTTGACCGTATTGCACGCTAAATGCACCGTCGATATTCCATTGCTGAATGCCTAATAAAGTTTGAATGCGCTGCTGTGTGGGTAAAGCCTGAAAAGCATTAGGCTGTTGAGTAGTGGGAACCTTTAAACTTGTGCATCCCGATAAAATGGCGAAAACACTTGTGATTAAAATACAACGACGGTAAAACTGCATGCTTGGACTCCCTTTCTTTATTATGTGAATTATGACGAATTTTGATGAGATTGAGAAGTGAATAATTTGCCGCAGCCGACTTCCGAAGAAAAAATCCACAGCGAAAAGTTACAAACAATTATCGCAACTGAAATTAAACGTAAAGGTCCTATTTCATTTCATGATTTTATGCAGAAAGCGTTATATCAACCACAGCTGGGATATTATCGCGCGGGTACTCATAAGTTTGGATCACAAGGAGATTTTGTCACCGCACCCGAAATATCATCTTTATTTTCTTGGTGTATTGCACGTCAATGCGCGGAGATTTTATCTAAGATAAATCATCCGAGTATTTTGGAGCTCGGTGCTGGTAGTGGCAGAATGGCATTAGAAATATTGCGTGAATTGGAACGATTGAATTGTTTGCCGGAATATTATTATATTCTCGAACCCAGCGCCGATTTGAAACAACGACAACTTGAGCTTTTTGCAGAGCAAGGCTCGCAATTTTTAAATAAAATAAAATGGTTGTCGGAATTACCGCCTCAATTATTTTCTGGTGTTATGCTTGCAAATGAAGTTATCGATGCTATTCCTATTCATAAATTCAAAATTGAGAATAATGTCTTTTACGAATTTTATGTAGATGTGCATAATGGTGAATTTCAGTGGCAAAGTTTACCAGCAAAATCTCCGCGCTTAATAACTGAAATTGAAAATTTAAATATTTCATCGCCAGAATACGCCTCTGAAATTAATTTAATGTTGAAACCATGGATAAAAACCTTGGCTGATAGTTTGCAAGAAGGTGTGGTAATTTTAATTGATTATGGTTTTGTGCGGCGGGAATACTATCATCCGGAACGTGCGATGGGTACATTGATGTGTCATTATCGTCATCGTGCACATGATAATCCGCTCATTTTAGTGGGTATTCAAGATATTACTGCTTTTGTGGATTTTACTCGGGTGGCTGAAGCAGCCTTAGATGCGCATTTAGAAATTAGTGGCTTTACTCATCAAGCAGGGTTTTTGCTAAATTGTGGGATAATGGATTTTAGCCAAATGTCTTCTATTCCAGAGCAATATGCAATAGCACAACAGATTAAACGTTTGATTTTACCCTCGGAAATGGGTGAAAAATTTAAAGTTATTGCATTATCAAAAGATTACTCCGAACCACTAAGTGGCTTTAGAGAATTCGATCAATTAGACAAGCTCTAAGTAACGTAAGTTTGGAGTTTGCAGGCGATGACCCATCGTCCGCAAATCCGTAAACGAACGGTATCCCAGAAGTTGTCCTCTAAAAATTAGTATCATCTAGATTATTATCTGGGATCCAGAAGCTGAATCTAAGCCTGCTGAATTTCATTATTTTATACCGAACTCAGGTGCTAAGTAATTGAAAATTCCTTGTGGGATTTTTATCCGTATATTTACAGTATTAAAATTTCAGTGGTAGAGAAGCTATATTTAAAATTACACAAATGCGAGGCTGCACATTAACCTTATGAGAAAAAAAGAGATCTCTTATCTGCAGGTGAAATCTATTGCTGATAAAATTGTTATTACCGGCGAGCGTCCTACTATTCACCGTGTATATAATCTTTTGGGAAATATTGGTTCCCGTGAACAAATCGCCGTATATTTGCGTCGATGGCGTCAAGAAAATTTGAGTGCACCCTTTAAAAAGAAAAATGATATCGGAAAAATTATTGCAGCACGCACACTGGAGTTAAAACAATCCTTATCGTTGGTGCGCGCTACTTTAGAATGCACAGCGGATGGCATTCTTATGATCGATAATGAAGGCAAGCTTGTAGATTTTAATAAAAAATTTATTGAAATTACCCATATTTCAAAAACCGCTTTGGAGCGCGGAGAAGAACAGATCGGTATTGAAAGTATTATGACTTTGTTAGAGAAACCAGAAGAAATTTTGGAATTAGTCGCTTATTTAAAAAAACATCCTGACATGCAAGGCGATATGGGGGAAGTGAAATTTAAAGACGGTCGGATTATCGAGCGTTATTCGCAGCCCCATTTATTGGGCGATGAGGTGGTCGGTCGTGTTTGGAGTTTTAGAGATGTAACTGAAAGAAGACGTGCAGAAGAGGCTTTGCGTTTACGTGAGCGTGCAATTACAGCAAGTTCACACGGGGTAATGATTATAGAAAATAACGCACTAAAAAATATTATTTACGTTAACCCGGCAATGGAAACGATTACTGGATTTAGAGCGCATGAATTAATTGGACAAAAACTTAATTTTTTTGCAGGCGGCAGAGAAAATGAAGCGGAGTGGGAAGGACTGGTTTTTGCATTAAGAGAAAACCGCGAAGGCAAAGCTATTTTACATGGCAGAAATAAAACGAATAATTGGTATTGGAGTGAACTTAGTATAGCGCCAGTGCTTAATAGTACTGATGAAGTTACACACTTTGTCGCTATTATGAATGATATTAGTGAGCGCAAAGCGCTAGAAGAACAGATCATGCATCAAGCCACGCATGATGCATTAACCGATTTACCTAATCGCTTACTATTAGAAGATCGACTTCGTCAATTACCTTTTTATACTGCGACACACGAAACGGTTACAGCCATTTTATTTTTAGACTTAGATCGTTTTAAAAATATTAATGATAGTTTGGGGCATAAAGTGGGGGATGATGTCATTAAGGCGATTGCCTTACGACTGCAACAAATTGTCAGAAAAACCGATACCATTGCACGTATTGGCGGCGATGAATTTATTATTATTTTAATGCAGATGCGCAAGATTGAAGAAATCGAAGATTTATCCCAGAAAATATTAGAGAGTATTCGTCAACCGGTTAAATTAATGGGCCATGAGCTTAATCTCACAGGGAGCATAGGTATTACTTTATATCCACATGATGGGGAAGAGCCGAATGAATTATTAAGAAATGCCGATACAGCGATGTATCATGCCAAAGAATCAGGACGTGATAATTTTAAATTTTATCACCAACAAATGAATAAGCGTGTATCCAAAGTTTTGATGATTGAAAATGATTTGTATAAAGCAATCGAGCAAAATCAATTTGAACTTTATTATCAACCTATCATTGATATAAAAACCCGACATATTGTGTGTCTTGAAGCATTAATCCGTTGGAACCATCCTCAATTAGGTCTCGTACCTCCGAATGATTTTATTTATATTGCAGAAGAAATAGGTTTAATTTCTCGTTTGGGGGAATGGACTTTAGACACCGCTTGCAAACAAACTATGAGCTGGATTGCGATGGGTTTGCCCCAAATTCAAGTTTCGGTAAATATATCGGCTCGACAATTACGCCATAGCAATAGAATTTTAAACTATGTAAAAAAATGTTTAGAGAGAACTCACATGCCACCTAAATTGCTGGCGCTTGAATTAACCGAGGGTTTATTTATAGATCACAGTGAAGAAATGCAAAAATTGTTGTTGGGATTTAAAAATATTGGCGTCTCATTATTTATTGATGATTTTGGTGTTGGGTACTCTACTCTAAATTATTTGCGTTCATTCCCCATTGATAAGGTAAAGATCGATCGTACATTTATTTCAAATATCGCCGATGACAAGGACAATATGGCGATCGTCAATGCGATTATCGCGATGACGAAAACCTTAGGATTAAAAGTATTGGCTGAAGGTGTGGAAACGCAAGCCGAATTGGATTTTTTATTGCAGCATAATTGCGATGAAGTACAAGGATACTACTTCAGTAAGCCGCTTACCGTTCAAGACTGTACCCTTTTAATTAAGGAAAATTTTGGTTTGTTCGGGGAAAAATAAAACTAAATGGTAATGTTATAATGGTAGCCTGGACCAGGAAAATAAATAATGATCCCGGATCTCCGATCCGGGCTACGATATGTTATAATTTTTAAATAACGAATAAGCAAGGAGGCTTTGTTATGTCAGTTGCTGCAGGAAACCAGCTTAATACAAGCATATCATTTGACCAGGTCCGAGAATGTTTAGTTCAAGAAATAAGTTCCCAGTGTGAGGAAAAAGGCTGGGTTTTCCGCGGAAAAACGCCCCTCGATGCTACAGCCATTTGCCTTTATCAAGCTAATAGATTGCAAGCGGTCATCGTCGTTATGCGCGCTAATGCGTGCTATTTTAAAGAGCTTTCGCGGTTACCCGATGAAGCATTAAGAAATACTTTATTTATTGATTCGATCTGGATCGATGCAAACGCTATAGTAAATAAAATTATTCCACTCATTTTGTATTTTGCGTTACGCAGAGGACGTATTTGGGGCTTAGAAAATATTGCAACGTTGATTCCGAAACCCAACACACAAATTCCACTAGCCACTTTTCTGAATTTAGAACCATTAAAAAAAATACCCGAATTTAATATCGATAATCAAATCAAAATAGGTATGGCGCAACGGTTAGCATATAGTGGCGTAAAAATTTATGAAAAAATTAGTGAAGAAGATCAGAAAATATTGCCGCAATATTTTGTGGGCGAGATTATTGAGACCTTTAATCATTGGTTGAATCAATTTTATCAAGGTAGTTGGGCGCGCTCTATTTTAGAAGAAACAATATCCAAAGAACAATATATTTGTTCATTACTCAATATGCATCAATTCGTAAAATACACCACCCGACTTTGTGCACGTTGTGTCGCCCATTCGTCAGATATTGTTTTACGAAATCATTATATCAACCATTTAAAGGGTGAAATTAATCACGAACTCATGATAGAAAAAGATTTACAAGCGCTGGGAGGAGATGTGGATTATCTCTTGCATCAACATATTCCCATGATAGAAATTAATGAATTTCTATCAATTCAAGAAAGTATTATTGGTTATAAGCAAGATCCGGTATTAATGTTAGCGTGTCCACTAGTTGCTGAAGGTATCACCGCTTTTATGCGCAAGGATTTTATTCAGCATCTTCATAATATTGTAAGTGGGTGGGGAATTCAGCCTGAAACTGCCACTAAATTCCTAACTTCACATATGCATACAGATGGCGGTGAAGATGGCCATTGGCAATTAGTCGTTAATATGTTGCAACAGAAAATTTTAGATGAAGTTCGTTTGCAGCAATTTTTGTGTATGATGCGTACCGCGATGAACGGTTTTGCTCGAGGATTTAACGCAACCATCGATAATTTAAAATTATGGGAAGTGGTACCTCTAAATGCTGGGCCAAATTGAGAAATTCAATGCGCAGATTTTTTCAAAAGCGCGGAGTATATGCGTGCCGGGTTCAGGCCTCGCAGTAAAACCGGGCTTTGAAGAATATTATAGTGCCACATACCAACTTTGGTATCAGTCGATCTCGGAAGGCTTAACGTCTGAGGGTCTAACAGAGCAGGCGCAAGCGCTATTAAGCGATGATTTTTTACGACAAAATGAAATTCATTGTCTTTTTAATGAAGCATTGGCTATTGGCTTATTCGCATTTAGCTGGATGAACCTTCAGTTTGTTGCAACTCGCAAACAACAATATTTTATAAAAAATTATCCCCCGTATTTGCTCGATCAAATCTGTGAGCAAGGTCATCATGTTATAATGACCATGGGACATTTATCGGTGCATCCAGATTGGCGGAAATCTAAAATAGGCTTCGGTGTGGTTGATATATTAATGGGATTTGCGGTTAAACGTTTCCTTGAATCCCCTGCGACGTTACTACTGACTTTTACCCGCAATAATCGCAAAACGCATGAGTTGTGTTATCGGTTTGGTGGAAAACCTCTGCTCAAAGATCAGGTATCGCATACGATTGCATCGGATATTATTGCTTTTCATAAGGATGATGTAGTACCTTCACCTATAGAGGGTATTCACGAAGCCGTAGAAAAGCTTTGGTTGAAGAAAACAAATATCAGCGTTATCCCCCTATTCTGATTGACGGTATTTAGGTAAAAGGGAGTTCACCTAAAATGAAAGTTGATTGGTTGATTATTGGCGCCGGCCCGGCCGGTTTGCAGTTGGGTTATTTATTGCAAAAAAGCAATATGGATTATTTAATTCTTGAGCGTAATGCCATTGCGGGCTCATTTTTCCAAGAATTTCCGCGTCATCAGCAACTCTTATCGCATAATAAAGTTTTCACGGGCACTTCCGATGCAAAATTAAATTTACGTTGGGATGAGCATAGCCTATTAACTGAGGAAGATTTTCCCGCCTTTAATACTTTTTCGCGCGAATATTTTCCCCGTCGAGAAGAAATAGTTAATTATTTGAATGCATTTACTGATGCCCACCATTTAAAAATAAAATTTGGTGCAACCGTTTCTCGAGTTGAAAAAAAAGATCACGTATTCGATGTTGTTTTAGAAACGGGTGATTGTTTCGAGTGTAATAAATTATTTATTGCTACAGGAACGTCTCAGCCATATTTACCAGAAATTCCCGGTATTGAATTTACGAGTAATTATTGCGATGTATCCACTAATAAAGAGGAATATATCGACAAACGCGTGCTCATTATTGGCAAAGGAAATTCTGCATTAGAGATAGCGAATGGATTATTATCAGTTACTCGTCTAACACATATTGTTAGCGCAAACCCGATTAGAATGGCTTGGCGCACGCATTATTCGGGAGACTTGCATGCGGCGAATCATGTATTTTTAGAATCTGATGCGTTTAAATTACAAAATGCAGTTCTCAATGCAGAAATTCTTGATATTCAGTTTGATTCGCAAAAATATCTAGTTACTTTTGCTTACACACTGGCGCGTGGTGAAATCGAAACTTTGGAATACGATATTGTTATCACGTGTGCAGGTTTTCAATTCGATAATACCATTTTCGCCAATAATACGATGCCAGCACTTGGGATTAATAATCGATTTCCGTTACAAACTAGTTATTATGAATCGGTTAATATTCCAGATTTATATTTTATCGGAACGCTAATGCAAGAACGCGATTTTAGACAAAAACATTCGGCGTTTATTCAAGGATTTCGATACAATATCGATTTTCTATTTAAATATCTCACAAAATCAAATTATCCGTACCATGTCATAGCTAATGATATAAGAGCATTAGCGGATTTTATTATGCGGCGCATTAATCATAGTTCTGGATTATGGCATCAGACTGGATATTTGGCAGATATAATCGTTTATCGGGCACGTGAAAACCAATTTAATTATTATTGCGAAATTCCACAAGATTTTGCACATAGTTGGTCGCTCATCCAAAATAACCATTATCTAGTTATTACTTTGGAATATGGGCAAAAACGAATTCGGCAGTATCGCAACGTATTTGCGATCGAACGAATTCATAAAGAAGATTATGCGAATGCTCGAATGAGTATTAGTATTCATCCCATCATCAGACATTATTATCATCAGAAATTAGTTTCTGAGCATCATATTATCGAAGATTTAGATAATATCTGGGATGAATCGGTGCATATACAACCATTGATTGATTATTTAATTAATCAATTAGCTCCGATTCGCATGGAGCAAGCTATTCAACACACCGAGAGTCATTTATGAAATTAAAAAATAGTTTGCGAAATTTAATGCTGATGCAAATGCTAGGTCTGCCATTACCCTTATTCGCGGTCAATGGTGCGTTTGATTATGGTTTTAGTGAAATTACACGTGGTATGGGGGGTGCAGGTAGTGCATTACCTCAAGATACCATTATTGCTGCGGTTAACCCCGCGGGTATGGTGTGGCAAAAGCATATTATGGACATTGGTTTAATGACCTATTTTCCAAAAGTTTATTGGGATGCATCCAATGTTTTGCCGAATGCGCCAGGGCAAATTATTTTAACACCCGGACGACATGCGAGTAATTTAGATATTTTTACATTGCCGGATTTAGGTTTAAATATGCCGGTCGGTAAATCCAGTACCTTTGGTGCCACGTTGTATAGTATCGGTGGATTTGGTTCATCTTACCCCGGATTTGGTCTGACGCAGGTCACTGTGCCAATATCGCGATTTTCACCTTTATTTGCGACATTAAATACGCCAGGACCCTTTGGTGGGGGTTTTCTACATTCAGATTTGAAACAAGCAGTGGGTGCTTTTACACTGTCTTCAAAGTTTAGTGAAACGTCTTCTTGGGGTTTGAGTTTATTAATAGGTTTGCAACAATTAGCCTTACAAGGAGCTGGTTTATTACGAACTTTTTCGATGTATCCATGGGAGGTAACCAATCGTGCGAATGCTTTTTCAGCGGGTATCGGTACGCGGGGAGGTGTTTTAATTGGAGCGATCCCGCATGTTAAGTTATCGGCTTCTTATCAACCAAAAATATTAATGTCGAATTTCCGACAATATCGCGGAATTTTAGCAGATAATGGTAGCTTTGATATTCCAGCAACGGGTGTAGTGGGTGTTGCGGTGGATTTACCACTGAATTTAATATTAGCGTTTGACGTACAGCGCATTTGGTTTAGTGATATTAAAGCTTATGGCCATCCACATGATGCAGTTTTACCTGGCGGCACATGTTCGATTCCAGGCTTTGTTAATAATGATTGTTACGGTGGCCCCAATGGTCCTGGATTTGGTTGGAAAAATTTAACAGCGTATAAAGTTGGTGTGCAGTGGCAATTTAAGCCAGATTTTGCAATTCGATTTGGATACAATCATGCAAACAGCGTATTACAAGCCGCATATTTAGCAGAAAATGTCGTCGCACCCGGCGCAGTAATCGAAGATATTTACACTGCGGGCTTTAGTAAAAAAATCGGCGCTAAATCGCAGCTCAACGCAGTTCTGGCGTATGTGCCGCCGCAATCGAAGAATGGAACTAATGCATTTTCAACCACTGCAGTGCAAGCCGTAACAATACGTGCTCGTGGCTGGGGTTTTGGTGCGAGTTATAGCGTGCTGTTTAGCTGATTTATTAGCTCCGCAATCGCTATTGTCCGTAATGTATTTAATTGTTCGGCGAAAGCTTTCCCCTGAATGCCTTGCTGTTGTAAGCTACTACTATCAATATTTTTGCTGATGTCTAACGCATCTCTCAATAAAATTATTTTTTTTGTGTGCGGACCATAACACATATTTGCAGCCGTTAAAAATTCAAAAAATCTTTCGGATCGACGAAAAGCGTCTGTGTACAAAAGTAATTGCAAAATATCGCTGGCTGAATTCAAGTTTAGATTTGCAAATTCAGCGCCATATTTACTGATTAAAATGGCAAGATCGCTAAATTGATTTGGTATACGGTAGCGTTCGGTTAATTTTTTAATTTCACTCACTTCAGTATCATATAATAAAAGCGCAAATTTGATCGCTGGTGATTTAATACTAGATTGCTCGAGTTTTTTAATGCCATTTCCGTTTATATCAATTTTGGGAAATAATTTATTTAAAGCACCGCATTGATGTAGGACATTAAAAAAACGCACTGGAGCAACATTTGCTAAAGCGCGTTGAAATTCCTGCCAAATACGTTCGGCGACTAACGCATCGACCTCACCCATTTTTACCATATTTTGCATTAATTGCAGGGTTTCTGGATGAATAGCAAATTCGGTAAATTTAGTTGCGAGACGGGCGATTCGAAGAATGCGAACAGGATCTTCTTGAAATGCAGCGGAAACATGCCTGAATATTTTATGAATTAAATCATCCTTACCGTTGAAAGGATCAATAATATTTTCATGTTCATCCATGGCAATTGCATTAATCGTCAGATCGCGCCTTTGCAGATCTTGCTCTAATGTAATTGCTTTATCCGCATAAAATGTAAACCCCTTATACCCTTTCGCAATTTTACGTTCGCTGCGTGCAAGTGCATATTCCTCATAGGTTTCCGGATGTAAAAATACGGGGAATTCTTTTCCTACGGGAATAAAACCCAATGCTAGCATTTCTTCTGGAGTGGATCCCACTACTACCCAATCGCGCTCTTCTACGCTGAGTCCTAGCAATTGATCGCGTACCGCACCGCCTACTAAATAGATATGCAAATGTGTTATCCTTCTCTGATTTTAAAACATCATAATACGGATATCGATCGCATGAAACAATTGTCCCAATGGTGGCAGTTTTGTTTGCCGCAATTATTGCTGTCACGTTTTGTGGGTTGGCTGGCCAATTGTCGTTGTCGTTTTTTTAAAAATTGGCAAATTCGATGTTTCATTCGATATTTCTCGGTCGATATGCGCGAAGCGGAGTATCCTGATTATCGCGATTACCCAACATTTAATGATTTTTTCACACGTTATTTGCGTCCCGAATTTCGTCCTATTGCGAATCATCCCAGTGAACTTGCCTGTCCGGTGGATGGAGTTGTGAGTGCACTGGGTGAACTTGCTAACAATCAAATTTTGCAGGCGAAAGGGAAATATTATTCTTTACAAAGTCTATTAGCGGGAAAATCTGTTGAATCTTTTATTAATGGAAGTTTCTTTACGGCTTATTTAGCGCCGAAAGATTATCATCGTATTCATATGCCATACGAGGCCCGTTTAATTGAGATGCATTATATTCCAGGCAGTTTATTTTCGGTGAATGCCAAATCAGTAGCAGCGATCGATAACTTATTTGCACGCAATGAGCGCGTGATTAGCGTATTTGAAAGTGATTTTGGACCTTTTGCGTTAATTGCGGTTGGCGCCATGATTGTAGGAAGTATTGCCACCGCTTGGCATGGTGTGGTAAATCCGGGTCATTCGCGTCAAATTTTTTCATGGTATTATCAAGACAAAGACATTCGGTTAGCGCGTGGTGATGAGTGGGGGTATTTTAAATTAGGTTCAACAGTGATATTGTTATTTCCACAATATACCGTAAATTGGCAGCGTAATTTAATGCCTTTATCTTACATCAAGATGGGGCACGCGATTGGAAATTTAAATGCGAAAGGAGTTGAAGCATGAAAAAATGGACTCGTCTATTTTGCTTATCGGCTATTTTTGTGGGTGTTAATACCTTCGCCGCGGAAGTGGTCACCGTTCAGATGTTTAAAACTACGAGTAGCGGGCAAGGTGCATCAGTAGGCACCATTACTTTTGAAGACGGTAAAGCAGGTTTGATGATTAATCCTAATTTAAATGGAATGCCTCCGGGTGTACATGGTTTCCATTTTCATCAAAATCCTTCTTGCAATAATTTAGGTGAGGATGCGGGTGATCATCTCGATCCAGCGAGTACGCATAAACATTTAGGACCGTATCGTTCACAAGGTCATTTAGGTGATTTGCCGGTGTTAATTATTTTAAACGATGGCCAAAATCATAAATCTTTAGTAGCTCCGCGTTTGAAATTGGCGGATATTAAAAATCATGCCGTCATCATTCACGAAGGTGAAGATAATTACGCGGATAAGCCCAAAAAAGCAGGGGGCGGTGGTGCCCGATTTGCCTGTGGTGTGGTCAAATAAATCGTAGCCCGGATCGTTGATCCGGGCGACATGAAATTTACGCACGACCCCAAGGAAAAGTAATAACGTTATTAATATCTTTTTCTTGGGTTAATATCATTAATAATCGATCGATTCCTAAAGCAACGCCCGCACATTCAGGCAATCCTTCTTCTAATGCTGCAATAAATCGAGAATCAATTTCCATGGAATTTAAGCCTAATAATTCGCGTTCGGTTTGATCGCGTTGCAATCTTTGTAATTGTTCATCAGCATCGGTTAACTCATGAAAGCCATTCGCGAGTTCCATGCCTTGCATATAAACTTCAAATCGATGTGCTATCTGTGGGTTTTGCGGGGAAATTTTAGCGAGTGCGGCTTGTGAACTTGGAAAATCATAAATAAAAATAGGAACCTCGAAACCTAAATTAGGTTCAATAATGTGGCTCATTAAAAGTTGCAGTGCAGTATCAATGTCGATATTTTTCGCCGAAGAGCTAAGGTGAATTTTATATTTTTCGATTAAATCAAGGCATTCACTTAGGCTACAGAAATGAGGATTTAATTTTAAATATTCAAAAAAAATATTTTCATAGCTTAAGAATTTCGCAGGCTGACATTGTAAAGTAAATTGCAAAAATGCATCGACTTCTTGCATAAGGTCATGATGATCGAAGTCCAGCCGATACCATTCCAACATGGTAAATTCAGGATTGTGGAATTTACCTTTTTCATCATTGCGAAAGGATTTACAGATTTGGAAAATGGAGCCGACCCCATCCGCCAATAATCGTTTCATGGCATATTCTGGCGAAGTTTGTAAGAAAGCCGTTTCTTGCTTTAATCCAGAACGATAGTGGGCGTAGATATTTTCAAGATAAACATCGGTAATTCCATAATGACTCAGGACAGGAGTTTCCACTTCCAATACATTTCGATCGTGGAAAAACTGGCGAATTTTGGCGTACAACAAAGCACGCTGTTGAATGTTTTCAAGTGATGCTGTGGCTCGCCAAAGTTGTTGCATTAGCCTTTGTGCCGTGAGACGTATTCGCCGGTACGTGTATCAACCTTAATTAATTCACCCTCATTTAAAAATAAAGGTACGCGTACGACGGCACCGGTTTCCAACGTGGCAGGTTTGGTTCCGCCTGAAATGGTGTCACCTCGTACACCGGGTTCAGTGCGCACGATTTTTAAAATGACAAAGTTAGGTGGGGCGATAGTTAACGGCGTGCCGTTATACATGGTGACGATACAAGTATCTTGTTCCTTTAACCATTGTTTAGCATCGCCAACGACTTTTTCATTAGCCACATGTTGTTCGTAAGTATTGGGAACCATGAAATGCCAATGCTCGCCGTCATTGTACAGATACTGCATGTCAGTATCCATAATATCAGCGGCTTCGAGTGACTCGCCTGACTTAAATGTTTTTTCTAACATGCGACCGGTTTTTAAATTACGCATTTTGACGCGATTAAAAGCTTGGCCTTTGCCGGGCTTAACGAATTCATTTTCGATGATGGAATAAGGGTCGCCATCCATCATCACTTTGAGGCCGCTGCGGAACTCACTTGTACTATAACTGGCCATGCCAATCCTCTTCATGCATATTGTGTTATTGAGCATGGCTATTATACAGTTAATATATTCAATTTCGATAAAAAATTGAGAGAGGTTTCGCTTGTCAATCTTATCAAAATGTCCTGAATTATTAACCGTACGTTATCCGGAAAATTTTGTTTGGGCACAATGGAACTTGTTACCACCTGGATTACAGGCCCTTATTGTGTGGGCGTTAAAAGAAAATTGTCTTTCGGCGCCAGTTTGCGATACTCGACGTTCTGAATTATTTTGGAATTTATTTCATGAGCGCGCGCGCATGCTGAATCCTCTAACTCTCTTATCGGATTTGAAAATTTCTCCATGAGCAAAAATATTTTTTGGCGTATTGCACTTCCCACGCCTCTGTGGCGTCCCTTTGATTACCTGCCGTGTGAAACGGACATTGCATTGCAACCCGGTATGCGAATAAAAGTCCCCTTTGGGACACGCATTTTGGTGGGAATTTTTTTAAATCTACAGACGGAAACTGAAATTCCGCAGCATAAGTTAAAAGCTGCGTATGCGGTTTTGGATCAAGAGCCATTATTGTCTCCAAAACTAATGCATTTTTGCCAATGGGTTAGCGAATATTATCATCATCCCATGGGAGAAGTTTTATTAAATGCATTGCCGAAAAAATTTCGTGAGGGTAAAGATGGCATAAGTATTAAAATTAAAATTAAAAATAAATCTGCAGAAAAAATAATGACGCCACATATACTCAATCAATATCAAGCAGAAGCATTAAAAAATATTAACGCGGCTAATCAATTTAAAGTTTTTTTATTAGCAGGCGTGACGGGTAGTGGAAAAACGGAGGTTTATTTGCAGGCGATTGAATTTGTTTTATCGCAGAAAAAAGAAGCGTTATTAATTGTGCCTGAAATCAGTTTAACGCCGCAAACGGTCGATCGATTTCAACAACGATTTCAAGTCCCGCTCGCTGTTATGCATTCAGGTTTAAGTGCCGGTGAGCGTGCACGCATGTGGTTACTGGCGAAAGAAAATTTTGCTCCCATTGTTATCGGTACGCGTTCTGCGATTTTTGCTCCGCTTAAAAATTTAGGTTTGATTATTGTAGATGAAGAACATGATTCTTCATTAAAAAGTCAAAGTAATGTGCGCTATTCTGCGCGTGATATGGCGGTGATGCGCGCGCAATTAGAAAATATTCCAGTGATTTTAGGCTCAGCAACGCCTGCTTTAGAAAGTTTTTTTAATGCTAAGCAGGGACGTTATCAATTATTTTGTCTGCCTAATCGAGCAGGAAAAGCGAAACCACCACAAATTAAAATTATTGATTTACGCGATCAAAAATTACAAGCGGGTCTTAGCGCGGCGTTAATTGCTGCTATACGAGTTCAACTATCGCAAAAAAAACAGGTATTTATTTTTTTAAATCGCAGAGGCTTCGCACCGGTGATGCTGTGTCATCACTGCGGATTTATGATAAATTGTCAACACTGCGATGCCAAATTAACTTTTCATGCACGACCTCCACGTTTAGTTTGTCATCATTGTGAAAGAATATCGCCGACCATTAAAATTTGCCCGCAATGCCATCAAACCGATTTAATGCCGATTGGTCAGGGGACTGAAAAAATTGAAAATGTATTACAAATATTATTTCCTAATAGTCGAATTTTGCGGGTGGATCGCGATACGACCACAACGCGACGCAGTTTAGAAGAAAAATTAGCACTCATTATTGATAATCGTGTAGATATTTTAATTGGCACGCAAATGTTGGCGAAAGGCCATCATTTTCCGAATTTAGGTTTGAGCGCCGTGGTGGATTTAGATGGCGGATTTTTTAGTTTAGATTTTCGCGCTATTGAGCGTATGTGCCAACTCTTGGTTCAAGTATCGGGACGTGCCGGTCGCGGTGAGAGTTTAGGTGAGGTCATCATTCAAACGCATCATCCTCAACATCCCTACTTACAGCAATTATTTCAGCAGGGTTATTTAGCATTTTTAGAATCTTTATTGACGGAACGCAAGCAAGGTGGATTACCGCCTTTTAGTTATCAGGCAGTCATTCGCGCTTCGAGTCCGAAAAAAGAAAAAGCGATCGCGTTTTTACAAGAAGTGAAACAATTATTTTTAGATGCTAAAAAAGTTTTATTGTATGGACCAGTGTCGAATATATTGGAACGTAAAGCGGGGCGTTATCATCATCAATTAATTTTGCAGTCACGTTCCCGCGCAGATTTGCAGGCTGCTTTGCAGAGTGCTCGAATTAAAATTCCTGAGCTTTTTAGCGTACGTAGTGTGCGGTGGGCGATCGATGTGGACCCGTCGGAAACTGTGTAAGAGAGTTTCAACGCGGAGTTGCGAAGGTGAAGAAAAGACGCAGAGAAGAATATTACATAGATAGCAGATATTTTTTGAGGTAACGCGGAAACTTTGTAAGCGAACTCCAACCCATTTTCATACAAAGTTTAAATTTAAGTTTAAAGTCTCAAAAAAAATAGAGAGCCTATAATTAAGATATTTCATTCTCAACAAGATAACGGAGCTACAATGAACACAGCCAAAACATTCTGTACCGCGGCACTTGTCATCACCAATCTTCTTATATCACTGCCCACTAGCGCGATTACCCGCGAAGAGCCCGTACCAATATACGGTTCCTATAACGCCTATCTGGATCACTCGAAACAAACCTTCAACGGTCGTCCTGATGTCTCCAAGTCCGTGATACAACCGGCTAGTTTCAGCACCGTCTGTATTAGCTCAGGGTGTGTTGCTCATTGGCAATTGTCCACAAGGTTGTCTGACAACCCAAACGCACCTACGTTACTTGATTATCATTGGATAAATGGTCGGTGGGAGTCGACCGGCGAGTACCCTTTCCGTTGTAATAATGGAAACAAGGTAACCGTGACTAGATTTGATTTCCTTACACCGAAGGGTGGTGGAAATTTTTCTGGTGAAAGGAGTTTCACAGTACACGGCGTGGGATGTCCAGGTGACGGTCCTGGAATATACCGACTACCTTTCACATTAACTCCTACCTAAAATATCCTAATTTGTAGTAGCTTAGATCGAAGATCTAGAATGATCCCGGATCTTCGATCCGGGCTACCCTTTGTGGCCACCGAGTAAAAAATTAAAACCCAGCCCTCGCAGAACTCCTTTATCTTTTTCATGCAATTGAGAAGCTTGAATCACAAACGTTTCAAACTCAGGCCGCAAGGGATAATTTCTACGTAAATATTCATAACGTTCAGCAACTTTATCTCTGTGCTGCAATAAATCTTTTTTATAATTTAAGCTCTCTTGCTCTATGTTATAAGCATTTAATACTACTTCTTGCCAAGTTTGAGCATTCGGTAAATTTAATATTTTTTGCGGTGAAGCATTGGCTAGCAGTGTCTCGCCTTCGTCACCTATTTTCCACTGAAAAAATTTGGCAGCGGCTTTAAAAACCATAATTGTTGCGCGTAATTTAGCTGGTAAACTATAACCAGCGATGTGGGGGGTGGAAATTAATGAATGTTGGAATATCTCTAAATCAATATGGGGTTCATTTTTCCACACATCTAAACAAGTAATAATATCTTTTTTAAAAACCTTCGGATCAACAGCTTCGCCGCGACTGGTGTTAATTAAAATACTTTTTTCTTTAAACGAAAAATCTTCAGAAATTAAATTCAAAGTAGAATGTGCGCCAGATTTAATAAATGGAACGTGTAATGTGATTAAATCTACATTTTTAAATTTATTTAACGGGGTGGAAATAAAATTCGAATCTTGTAGTGCGCGCGGAGGATCATTTAAAATAAAATCAATGCCAATAACCTCTAACATTTTCGCTAAAATAGATCCGACATGACCCACACCGACGATTCCGATCAGGGATTTGGGTGGCAATACATTTTGTTGTTGTAAATGCGCGATAGTGGCAATGACATATTGGACAACTGCTTTGGCATTAGCTCCCGCTGCGCCTGTCCAGGAAATTTTTTGTTGCTCAAGCCACTGCGTATCTAGGTGATCGGTGCCGGCCGTCATGGTACCCACAAATTTAACGGGTGAATCCGCGAGTAAATGGGAATTAACTTTGGTGACGGTACGAATTAATAAAATATCTGCCTGTTTGAGATCGTTAGGCTGAATTTTGTTTCCGGCAATTGTTTTAACTTCAGCAAAAGGACTGAATAATTCTTTTACGCCAGGAATTGCTGAGTCTGCGATTGCTGTCAGCATCGAAACACACTCTTTCCTTATTGTTAAAAATAACAATATCATCCTTCATATCTATGGGTCAAATGCGATACAATACGCTAGATTTGACGGGGTGAGTTTGTGATAGGCAGATTGAGACATATAATGACGGGGTTATTGATGCTGGCAAGTTCTTGGGCACTTGCGCAATCTTATAGCTTAGCTCCTCCTCAAGAGACCGACTTAGCGCCGGATAGTACGCCAGTCACCGTTTACAATTGGCGTGAATCCGTAGCTGACGTGAAGGCCCCAGGTGGAGTCGCAGAGTTACCTGTTCCGCATTCAACTCCTTATCATTCTTTGCATTTAAGTATGCACGAAGCGATCTTGTTGTCTTTACGTAATAATCCCTCTGTTCAAAGTGCGGGATTCGATCGAGTAATCGACAAGTTTGCCTTAATCGTGGCGCATAATGCTTTTGAACCCAATTTCACTTTGGGCGGCACCGCGAGTTTTCTTTCGGGTCATCGACCGAGTTATAACGTAACACCGGGCGCGACTTTAAATACCATTTCGGGCACGCAATTTGCGATTACTTCGAGTTCGTCTTTTGCGGGCGGTGTGGGTCCCTGGAATTCAACATTTACAGTAACGCAACCTCTATTGCGGGGTGCGGGATATGATCTTAATTCCATTCCGTGGTACAACGCATTAGATACTGAAAATCAGCAACGCTTATCGTACAAAGGCACGATCATGGGACAGATTGTTACGGTAATCAGCAGTTATCGAATATTAATTCAAGACTATCAAAATATCGAAATACAACGGCGCACTTTGGAAAATAATCAATCCACAGTAAAACAGGCGGAATTAAAATATAAAGTCGGACAATTATCCCGTAGTGATTTGGCGCAGCAAAAAGTAACTCTAGAAACAACGAAATTAGCTATGCTGCAACAAAAAAGTAGTTGGATCCAAGATTATCAGAATTTTTTGAGTGCATTGGGTTTAAAACCAGAAGCGCAGGTTTCAATTGATCACGACATCGATTATACCGATATTCAAATTCCGAGTTTAGAAACTTGCATCCAGCTCGCATTAAAAGGCAATGTAGATTATCAAAAAGCGCTTATTGCTATTCGAGCTACGCAGCGTGCGATTATTCAAGCTAAAGATGCGACTCGCTGGCAATTAAATTTAGTAGGTAGCTTTGCGCTAAATAACAATAATAATAACTTAGCTAATCCACAGACTGTGATTTTGGCTCAGCCCACACAAGCTCAAACCACTACAACAACAATCAATCCGGCGGGTCCTGCTCAGGTTACGCAGACGCAAACCGTGAACACATCGACTAATCAAATATTCCCGATTCAAAGCTCGACTGGTGTAAGCGTGCAATTAAATATTCCGATTAATGATGTTAAAGCAAAATCGGGGTTGGTCAGTGCGCGTGTTGGATTAGAAAAGGCACGCTTAGCATTGGAGCAAACGCGGTTAGATTTAGTGCGCAAAATTACTAATGCAGTGTTGCAAATCAATAATCAAAAACTCGCGGTAAAAGCAGCAGAAGCGCAAGTTGAATTACAACGACAAAATTTAGCAGCGGCACAATTGAAATTTCGTTACGGTCGCACTACTGCATTTGAAGTCAACCAAATACAAGATCAATATTTATCGCAGGCGACTTCGCTCGTTGCTGCGAGAATTTCTTTGCTAAATCAAATAACGAATTTATATCAAGAACTAGGATTAACGCTCGAAAAATGGGATATTCATCTGAGGTATTAGTAAAGATGTTAGGTATGCGTATAGTTTATATTATTTTATGTTTATTACTGTCTAGTTTCAGTGTAGTGGCTTGTAAAAATGAGCACACGAAAACTGAGACTACTGAAACGGTGAAGCAAACTTCTTTTTACATAGCAAAAGATGAAAGTACTGTCGTTCATCTCTATTACAAAGGAACGATTAATCCTATTCGCACGACACCCGTATTTTCACCCGTAGATGGTCGTATCGCGCAGATTTTATTTTTGTATGGTGCGCATGTTAAGAAAGATCAAACCTTATTAACCATTCAAGCAACGCAATTGTCGGAAACATATCGTAATGCGGTGAGTGATTATTTGCAGAAAAAAGCTCAATTAGAAACGCAAAAAGTTACTTTTGAGGGAGATAAAGCTTTATATAACGCAGGTGTGATGTCGAAACAAGACTTTATCAATGCTAAAAATGCATATCAAACCAGTATTTTAAGTTTTTATCAAAGTCAGGCTCAGTTACAAAAAGTTTTAAGCCAAGTCAATATTAATTTAAAAACTATTGAGAATTTAAAATTGGGTCAGACTCAAGTCATGAATGAAATATTACAACGAACCTTTTCGCGTGTTGCAGTGAAAGCACCTATGGATGGGGTGGCGTTAATACCTACACCCTCTGGAAAATCGGATACTGAAGAAGCAAAAAGTAATACTTTAGCCGTTGGACAAGAAGTTAAAGCGCTAGGTTCTTTATTATCGATTGGTGATTTAAGTGGTTACCAAATTCAATTCCAAGTCAGTGAATTAAATGTCACGCAAATTCAAGCGGGATTACCTGCATTTATTACAGGTGATGCATTTCCGGGAATTACTTTGAAAGGTTACATCAAGCAAGTCGCATATCAAGCTAATCCAGCGCAAGGGGGCGGTGACAGTGGAGTAAGTATGTTTAATATTATTGTGAATGTGCCCAATGTTCCAGAAAAGGATAGTGCGCATATTCGAATTGGCATGACGGCAAAAGTAGAAGTGCAACTCAAAAATCCACCGAAAATTGTGATTCCGATTAATGCGGTATTTACGCAAAATAACCAATTAATGGTAACTATTGTTGATCCTAAAACCGGACAAGAGCGCAACGTCCCTGTTCAAACGGGCATAACCACCGTCGATAAAGTGGAAATTATCAAAGGCGTGCAAGCAGGTGACAAAGTGGTTGTGCGTGAAGGCGAAAAATAATGCTGAAGCTCGTCAACGTCACCAAAGAATATATCATGGGAGATCAGCATTTTAAGGCTTTAAAAGGCATTAATTTATCGGTCGAAAAAGGTGAATTAATTGCGATTGTGGGTCCTTCCGGTTCCGGAAAATCGACCACGATGAATATCATTGGTTTACTCGATCACCCTACCGAGGGGCATTATTATTTAGCAGGTGAAGACGTTTCGAATGTCAGCGTAAAGCGTCGAGCCCATTTGCGGAATATCCATATTGGATTTATTTTTCAATCTTTTTTCTTGTTGCCGCGCCTGAGTGCTTTACAAAATGTGGGATTACCTTTGATGTATCGCGGTATAGATGGAAATAGTATTAAAAAACGTGCTATGGAAATGTTGGAAAAAGTCGGCATGCAAAAATTTTGGGCGCATCGACCTTCAGAAATGTCAGGCGGGCAACAACAACGCGTTGCGATTGCGCGTGCGCTAGTTGGGCATCAAAGCATTATTTTAGCGGATGAGCCTACGGGTGCGTTAGATACTAAAACGAGTGAAGAAGTTTTAAATTTATTGAAAACAATTAATCGTGAAGAAAATGCGACAACTTTAATTATTACACATAACATGAAAGTAGCAGAAGAATGTCAACGTATCGTACATGTTAGTGATGGTTTAATCGTGGATAGGGTGTATTAATGGGTTTTTGGGGACATTTAAAAGAAGCCATCTCTAATATTTATAGCGCAAAATTACGTTCTATTTTGGCAATTCTAGGAATTTTAGTCGGTACCGGTTCTGTTGTAGCGCTAATCACTTCATCACAATTAGCAACGAGTCACGCGCTCGCGCAATTTAAAACTTTAGGTACGCATTTGCTCGCTGTCAACATTTCTTCTAGCCAAACAGAAAATTCTCAAGCGGCGAGTCAAGAAAATCAAGGTAAATTAACCTTAGATGACATCCCCCAAATCCAAGCAGTATCATCACAGATTTTACAAATTGCGCCCTACATTTCAAATTATTTACCCGTTATTTATCATGGAAAAAATTCCTATGGTGCGGTTGTTGGTGCAACGGAAGAATTCTCTTCGGTGGCAAAAGTTTACGTGGACAAAGGTCGTTTTGTGCGATTATTTGATGGAAGCAGTTTATATTGCGTAATTGGTGCGAAACTTGCAGAAAAGCTGCAGCAAGATGGAATGACAAATCCGATCGGCCAACAAGTGCGTTTAGGTAACTGGTATTTTACGATTATTGGTGTTGCTAAACCTTGGCAGCCTAATTTATTTGTTTTTACTGATATTGATAATAGCGTCATTATTCCATTAAATGCCTCATATTTAATTAGCAGTTACGCGTCAATCAATAATCTTTTAATAAAATTATCTGAAGATTCTAATATTAATCAGGTGCAAGCAGCCGTGCAAAAGAAATTAAATCAATTGCTACCTAATGCACGTGTTGATATTCGTAATCCCGAGCAAATATTGCAATTAATTGGTAAACAACAAAGAACATTTACTTGGTTATTAGGCGCGATTGGCAGTATATCGCTTCTAGTTGGTGGCATTGGGGTAATGAATATTATGTTAGTCTCAGTGGTTGAACGTCGGCGTGAGATTGGAGTTCGGTTAGCAATTGGTGCCCATCAAAAAGATATTTTAATTATGTTTCTGATCGAGTCAGTGATGCTGACAGTACTTGGTGGGATTTTAGGAATAATTATCGGTTTACTCGTATCTTATATTATTGCGAAAATCTCAGGCTGGGAATATCTTTTCTACGTTTTGCCGCCGACTTTAGGTTTCGTAGTATCGGTGATAGTCGGTATTGTATCAGGGTTTTATCCCGCATTGCGTGCTTCTCGCTTGGATCCCATAGAGTCATTGCGTGCCGAATAAATTCTTAAAAAACAATTATTTGAACTGTTTGGCTGGCGCATGACTACTACTTCAGATTTTGTTAATAGAGTCGTTTGATAATGAATAGAATCCTATTACATAGCTAATACGAGGGGGACTGATATGGCAGTACCTGATAATCGAAGAACTGAAGATCCTCAATCAGACCAAACAATTTTAAATAACGCTTCTCATTCAAATGAATCCCTACTCGAAGAAACACTTTTGGAAAAAACTCAAGAAACCCCGTGTATTGTGTTGTCTGCAGGCTTTGCCGAGTCCGAACGTGCCTCAATAATTCCAGAAAAAATAAAAATTACATTGAATGGAAGGAAAGTAGCGGCTGACATTCTAAAAAAATTGATGGGGGGATTATTTGGCTTAGGTGTGGCGCTTACCATCATTTCGTTTGTACCTGTTTTGCCATTAGCCGCTTTACATATAGCGCCGCTTATTTCTAGTATCATGCAATTGGGCGGTTATGGTTTTTGGGTGACATCATCAGTAATCAGTACAAATCGAATAGATATAGCCAAAAAGAATTGGCGTATGACTTATTGCCAAAATGTAACTCAAAAGGAAAATCATTTATTAACATCGATTCGTTACGAAAAATATGCTGCTCTTTTAGGAGCATGTGCCTCCGTTTTAGCAATTGTTGCGGTATTTGTGCCCCCGTTGATTATCGCCTCTTGTATTGGTTTATGGTTGGCTTCTATGAGTAATGTGTTATGGTTGCGTGGCACGATGAATCTTTTAAAAGAAGAGAAAAATCAATTAGCGATGCCAGACGATTTAAAATTAGCGCGCGTAAAACAATTAAGTTATCAACGTAATTTTGTGATTACTTTAGTAATTTTAAGTATATTTATGGCGCTGGCATTGTCAGCCACAATTTTTTGTCCACCGGTGGCTGCTGTCTTAGCTTTTGCATTATTAAAAGTCCTTTCTATAAAAACTTTAGCTATTGCAGGTCTATTTGCTGCAGCTTCGTATTATTTTTTAAAAACTAACGTAGGCTCGCCTAAGGCAATATGGAATAAATTTTGCAGTTTTTGGAATTCACCTCAAACAGACATTTCTCAAAACGCTAACAATGGAGTTTTAGCAAACAGAGAAACTGACAATTCTGGAATGATGGGTCTATCTTCAATATAAATAACGGAAGGTAAAAAAATAACATATTGCTATATACATTTCTTTTTATTAACATGATTCATCAGAATTTTATATTTTAATTTATTGTTCCTTGCGATTAAAAGGAGATTTAAGCAATGAAACGAGCAATCTTGAAAGCGACGTTAAGCTGTATAGTAAGCAGTGCAGTGATAACGGCATATGCAGGTGGCCCAGAAATTCCAGCGCCATTAGTCATACCTGGTTTTTATATCAGTCTTGGTGGTAGCGCATCCAGCATTCAGAAAAAAGTTTGGGTTGATACCTATCGTACATATGTTAACGTAGTTCAAAGTCTCACTTTTAATACCTATACAAACGATTTTGTTTTGGATAACGAAAATAAATTAGCACCTCTAGTTGATATTGGTTATTGGGCGCCGATAAATGGTGGCGATTGGTGTTGGGGTATTGAAGCCATTTACAAATTCTTAGATTTCCACTCAAATGGTGATGTAGTATTTCTTCCCAATGCATCAGCAGGTGTAAATACATTCACAAACGGTGACTTCGACGTGTTAGTGCATAACCGCGTTAAACACGAATTTATGATTTTCCCGTATTTGGGTATTCAATACGATAAAGGTTTTGCTTATTTCGGTATCGGACCGGCATTATTAACCATTTACAACACCTTGCGAATTAATGGCGTAAATGCGTTCACTCCAGCATCGGGTGGTGGTGGCGGTACCAATTTGTTTTACCCAGTTAATTTGACAGTAAATAACACGGTTTGGGGTGGTGCAGCGCAAATCGGTTATAACTATTACTTCAGACCAGATTGGTTTATGAATTTCAATTATACCTACCTGGTGACAGCTCAACGTAGCTTTAATTCGAGCACAACTAATATCACTCTGTTCCCGAATGATCCGTTTGGTTCACCTTCAGCTCCGATTAACTTCAATCGAAGAGAGCGTGTGACTGTACAGGAATTCATGTGGTCAATTAACCACGTATTTGCTTTCTAAAATTGCATTTCTTGTTTGCTCCTTAATCTCAAATAGAGAGGTTCCCCGTACCTCTCTATTTTTTTGCGTCGCTTATCAAGCAACACGGCAAAATAAAATAAATATACAAAAAACAATTCGAAGTATTAAGTTTTTAATTGTAGTGGTAGGACTAGCATTTTTACGCCTAACATTTGTAAACGGCGTTGAATGATGGTTGCCATATTGCTATGTAGCATTCTGACAAACCAATTTTCGGTGGGGTAGACATAGCGAGATGCAAAATAAATTGCAGTGGGATATTTGCTATTCACTTTGGTGGCGATTTCTTGAATATGATCTACGGGATCAGTTCCGAAAGAACAGTAATATTCAGCCGCGGTCCCGTGAACTTCGGAATATTTTACTAAGTAATCGAGTATATTTTCGCTTTGCGTCTGTAACTCTTTCAATAATTTTTTACTACCAAAACTTCCAATGTCGATTTCGGCATGACTAATAAATACGAAATTATGAAAATATTGGGGAAACATACGCTGCACCCATAATAAAGAGTGCATAGCTGCACCGATTTCAGAAACTAGAAATACCGCGGTTGGTTTAGTTGGATCAAGTTTTAATGGTTTATGTTGGAGTTTGTTGTCGATAGAAATCGGAATATGCAATTCTTGATTTAATTTCTTTTTTAACTCGCTGAAATGACGATAATGACGATGAATAATCACACAAATACTAACAGCGATTCCCGTGATGACGATCGTAATCCAACCGCCACTTTCAAATTTAGTAAATAACATGCTTATCAATATGCAAGCGCAAATAATAAAAGCTAGTAATGAAAGTGAAAGATGGCCCAGCCATTTTTTCTTTTTCTTGCGTCTTTGTTTCCACCAATAATTACTTAAGCCTAGCAAAGATAAAGAAAAAGTAAGGAACACATTCATACTATATAAAATAACGAGAAAACTCACATTGCCGCGTGTGGCTAATAAAATAAATAAGGCTAATAATCCAAAGAAAATAATTCCGTTTTGCGTAACTAGACGACTCGAAAGCATGGCAAAGCGTTTTGGTACCCAAGAATCTACCGCCATATTAGCAAGTACAGCGGGACCACCTAGAAAACCGGTATTGGCTGCCACATATAAAATTCCAGTTTCAACGAGTAGAAGAATAATAATACTAATGTGCCGAGAAGAAGGAGACCAGCTCGCTAGGATTTGTTGAAAAACGACAGCATTTAAAGTTTCGCCTGCTGTTGCTTGCGGACTCCATAATAAATATAAAAGAATAATTCCACCGGCGACAACACTAAGTGAGACAGCCATGTAAAACATAGTCCATTTTGCTGTGCGAACGCGTGGTTCTTTTAGTATGTGAACGTTATTAGAAACGGCTTCCAAACCAGTGTAAGTACCCGCACCCACTGAGTAGGCTCGCATAAATAAAGCTAGCACGGGTAGAATACCCAATGCTTGAATAGAAAGTTTGGTTTCATTAAAAGCTTTATGCACCACGACGGGTAAATCATAATTATGCAGAAAAATACCATAAATAATCATAATAACGTGGGTGATAAAAAAACCTAAAAAAATCGGTAATAAAATTCGAATCGACTCTTTAGCGCCACGCAAATTCAGATACAATAAAAAAAATAAAACCACAACTTCAATTGCTAATTTATAACCTTGAAAATCGATGGGTAATAAACTAAATAAAGCATCGGTTCCGCTCGCAACGGAAGTCGCAATGGTGAGCGTGTAATCAATTAATAATGCAGCACCAGAAACGAGGCCTGCTCCTGGACTTAATAATATCGATGCAACTTTATATCCACCACCGCCGTTTGGAAATAAGCGGACCACTTGATTATAGGCAGCGGAAATCAGAAAAATTGTGAGCGCAGTCGCAATTGCTAAATACAAAGCGAGATAATGATATTTTCCGAGCGCCAAAAATGCTTGCTCGGGACCATAATTTGCAGAAGAGAGACCATCCGCCCCTAATCCGATCCAGGCGAGAAATGCAATTAATACAATGTGACGACGACTTTTAGACGAAAGTGGACTGCGCGGTTTCCCTAATAAAATGTCCCGTAATCTACTCATATTTTAAGTCTGTGAAATCCGTTTATTTCGTATTTTTTAATAATTGAGCTTTGCGTTCTGCGTGCTCTTTGGCGAATTGAATGCGCATTTCTTTGCGCAACTTAGCCTCTAAATATCGCTGCTTATGGGTTTCGGTTTCGAGCGTTAATGGAGTAACTGGTGTTGGTTTTAAATTTTTATCGACAGCAACCATTGTAAAATAACAAGAATTCGTGTGACGTCTGTCTTGGGTTCGTAGATTTTCAGCCACCACCCGAATACCAACTTCCATCGAGGTGCGCCCCACATAATTTACTGAAGCATAGCACATCACTAACTCGCCGACATGCACGGGTTCTTTGAAAATAACTTCGTCAACCGATAAGGTTACGACGTATTGCCCTGCATATCTCGCTGCGCAGGCATATGCGACACGGTCTAATAAACTTAAGAGATAACCGCCATGAATGTTGCCGGCAAAATTGCTTTTTTCAGGCGTCATGACTTCTGACATGATGATTGAGCGACGATCATCCGTTTCATTCCGATCCATATCCATGGTTTAAATCCTCATGAGTTAGGCATGCTTAGACAATTCTAACTCGCTGATGTATTTTTCGGTAGTTGCAGCTGGCAATTTAAATTTGATTGCTAGCCACATAATGAATAAACAGAAAAATCCAATGAATATCATATCCCAACCAAACGGCACAATATTGCTACCATTACCAAAGCTACCGAGATATGAAAACAAAGTTATTCCAATAAAATAAGGCCAGATCCAAATGGATGAGCGCCAATCTAAAGAAAATTTTTCGCGTGATTGAATTAAAAATCGATGGATCAACAATACGGCTAAACCGATTATTAATGCGATACTTAATTTAGAAATTACATTCCAACCGCTCCAATATGTCAGTAATGTGCAAATATAAAAAGCCACAGTGGCCCAAATAGTTGCAAAAGGTAAGCGAAAAGGCCGCTCATAATGCGCGATTTGATGACGTAATGCCAGCAAACAGACTGGGCCGATAGCATAAGTGATCGCCATTAAAGAGGTTAGGAAATTAATCATAGCGTTCCAACCGGGTAACGGCGCAAACATTAACATTCCCAATAAAAAATTCAACATAATGGCGTAGATTGGATTTCCTTGCGCGGTAATTTTTTGAAAAACGGTCGGGATATGATTATTCTTACTCATTCCGTACATACATCGGCTTGCTGAACTCGCATACATTAATGCCGCCGCTAAAGGCCCGACAATGGCGCCGATGTAAAGCAGTGGCAGTAGAGACATTAAATTATCTTGTTTTAATACGGCTGACATCGGACTTTGATTACTTGGTAAAATAATATCGGTCCAATTGCCGTGAAAATTTTGTGGGGTCAACGAAATATAAAACGCAATTTGTAATAAAACATAAATAGCTAACGTAACGAAAATCGAACCCAAAATAGCAAAGGGTAATGCGCGATGCGGATTTTTAGCTTCACCTGCCATTTCGCAAGCTTGTTTAAAACCATTAAATGCGAAAACGATACCACCGGTAGTGACGGCGCCAAAAATTCCATGCCAACCGTAAGGAGCAAAAACACTTTCCGCAGGATGAATCATACGTTTAAATGTGAAAAAGTGCGCGATGATAGTCACTGTAACTAAAGTGGGAATTAATATTTTCATGACCGTTAAAAAATTATTTGCGCGTAGTAACCAGCGTAGAGAAAAAATATTAATAGCGCTCACTAGTAACATTAATAGTGATGCAACAAAATATCCGGTATGTGTTAAGCTCGAATTGGCATGCACCATATTAGGAAAAAAATAACTTAAATATTGAATAACTGCTTGCACCTCAGTTGGTACTAGTGCGGCATAAGAAAGCCAAATTATCCAAGAAAATAAAAAATTGACTAAAGTTCCATGCGTGTATTGCGGGATTCTTGTGCTCGAACCTGTGATGGGTAATAAGGTACAAAGCTCAGCGTAAATAAAAGCGATAAAAATAACGGCGGCGCCACCTACTAGCCAAGAAATCATCGCGGCGGGTCCGGCTAATACAGAGGTGTAATAATTAGTAAACAACCAGCCAGAACCAAGGATAGCACTAACGGAGGTGAATAGAAGTGCAAAACCCGAAATCGATCTACGCATCTTAAGCTCTCATAATATTAGCGATAATTTGTGCAAACTGCCTACTATAGTTATAAAGCTGTAAGCAGGCAAGCTTTTTTGCTTAATCCTTTGCTAACCCTTAGACAGATAAACCCAGTTAACTCGGCTTTTTTAAACAGGATTAGTAATGTATTTGGTCAACTTAATTAATATTTAATTTATTAATATACCATTAAATTACCGAGCTGGCATAAGATATGTAAATCATTTGTGCAGGATTTCCCACTTTTCTGGCCTAATTATTCACGTTAAGATAACGAACGTTATCCAGCATCCAGGATAAATATAAAATATTAAAGAGTGTGGAATTTTACATGGCGAAACAAGATAAACTTTTGGTTTTAGTTGACGGCTCATCTTATCTTTTCCGAGCTTATTACGCTTTGCCGCCTTTGACCAATTCGAAGGGGCAACCTACCGGTGCAGTTTATGGTGTTATTAATATGTTGAAGAAACTGATGGCAGACTACAAAGCGGACTATATCGCTGTCATTTTTGATCCGAAAGGGAGAACATTTCGAAATGATTTGTTCGCAGAATATAAAGCCAATCGCACAGTAATGCCTGATGATTTACAAAAGCAAATTGCACCGCTACACGAAGTTATCCGCGCATTAGGTTTACCTTTAATTATCTAGCCAGGCATTGAGGCAGATGATGTAATCGGAACGCTCGCGAGACAAGCAGAGAAACAAGGAATTTCAGTGCTAATCTCCACTGGCGATAAAGATATGGCGCAATTAGTCAATGAAAATATTACGCTCGTGAATACGATGACGGGAAGCGTTTTAGATATTAGTGGTGTTGTAGAAAAATTCGGTGTTGCGCCAGAAAGGATGATCGATTATCTCGCGCTTACCGGTGATAACGTCGATAATATTCCCGGTGTAGCAAATGTAGGTCCTAAAACAGCAGTAAAATGGTTAAACCAGTATGGGACATTAGATAAAATCATTGAATCTGCTCAAGAGATTAAAGGCAAAGTCGGTGAAAATCTAAAAAATACTATTCCTGATTTACCTTTATATAAAGAGTTAGTAACCATCAAAACTGATTGTAAACTCGCTGAAATTCCGAACGAATTAAAGTTGGCTGAGCGTGATCAAGCTAAATTAATTGAGTATTTCACGAATTTGGAATTTAAAAATTGGCTAGCTGAATTATTGCAAGCTCAAACAACCACTACAATTAAACACGAATATCAAACCATTACAGATAAAAAATCTTTAGATACTCTGATTAACCAAATAATTAATAAAAAAACTGGCGTCATTACATTACAAACCACGGCAGCAGAGGGAGTTACTGCGGAATTAGTGGGAATTGCTGTGGCGGTAGAAAGCGTGGCTGCTTATATTCCGTTAGCACATAATTATGCAGATGCTCCTCAACAATTATCGATACAGGCAGTGCTTACAGCACTGCAACCTGTTTTAGAAAATCATAAAATTACAATTATCGGTCACAATATAAAACATTTAAGGGAAATATTAAAGCGCAATGCAATTTTATTTAAGGCAAATAGCAGAGATACTTTAATAGAATCTTATGTGTTGAATAGCGGTGGTAGTAAACATGATTTATATTCACTGTCATTAAAATATTTAGGTCGCAATACTACAAAATTGGAAGATTTAATTGGCAAGGGTGTTAAACAGAAAATATTTAACTCTATTGAAATTCCGGCAGCTGCTAAATTCGCTGCAGAAGAAGCAGAAATCAACGCTTTATTGCATCAACAATTATATGAAAAAATTACTCAAGACAAGGGCTTGACAAATATCTATCATGAAATTGATATGCCGCTTGTCAGCGTATTAGCAAATATGGAAAGCTGTGGTGTATTAGTTGACGCAAAGATGTTGAATAAGCAAAGTATGGAACTGAATAAAAGAATAAAAGAACTAGAAAAAGAAGCTTATGCTATTGCCGGATGTGAATTTAATTTGAGCTCTCCCAAACAATTACAAGAAATATTATTTGCAAAATTACAGCTACCGAGCGTGAAGAAAACTGCAGGTGGTCAACCGTCTACAGCGGAAGAAGTCTTGTTGGACTTGGCTTTAGAATATCCGTTGCCAAAAATTATTCTTGAGCATCGCAGTTTATGTAAATTAAAATCTACCTATACCGATAGGTTACCAGAACAAATTAATCCGAATACTGGTCGTGTCCATACCACTTATAATCAAGCCGTGACAAATACCGGTCGGCTTTCATCCAACAATCCGAATTTACAAAATATCCCGATTCGCAATGAAGAAGGTAGAAAAATTCGCAAAGCATTTATATCGGCGCCAGGATCTAAAATTATTGCCGCCGATTATTCGCAAATTGAATTAAGAATTATTGCACACGTATCGAAAGACCCAGGATTATTGCATGCATTTAATAAAGGCTTGGATATTCATCGAGCCACCGCGGCAGAAGTATTTAATGTAGAATTCAATGCGGTGACTGATCAGCAGCGTCGATTTGCTAAAACAATTAATTTTGGACTACTGTATGGAATGTCGGCTTTTGGTTTAAGTCAGAATCTAAATATCGAGCGGCAACAAGCGCAGAAATATATGGATTTATATTTCGAGCGCTATCCTAACGTGCAAAAATATATGGAGGAAACTCGAAAAATAGCTGAAGCACAAGGTTATGTGGAATCCTTGTTTGGTCGTCGTATTTATGTTCCAGAAATTCATTCTAGTAATATTCCTCGTCGACGTGCGGCAGAGCGCCAAGCCATTAATGCGCCTATGCAGAGTAGTGCAGCGGATATTATTAAAATGGCGATGATTTGTGTGGATCAATGGATTGAATCTAGTGAATTACCTGTAAAAATGATTATGCAGGTGCATGACGAATTAGTGTTAGAAGCAGAAGACTCCGCAGTAGATGTTACTATTGCTGCTTTGCGAGAATGCATGGAAAAGGCTGCGAAAATATCAGTCCCACTCTTAGTAGAGATTGGTGTGGGTAAAAATTGGGATGAGGCACATTAATGGAAATAAAAAATATCTGGCCAGGAAGGCTTGCGTTGGGTGAAGGTCCGATGTGGCATCCACAGGAAAAAGTTTTATATTTTTTCGATATTGCAGAGTGGCAATTATATCGTTTCGATCCGAAAACGGGTGAACATCAGAGCTGGTCGCTGCCGGATTTTATTGGTTCTGTAGTACCACGAAAACAAGGCGGAATAGTTGCAACAGTGGGACAAGACGTGGTAGCCATTGAAATTCCTTCTGGAAAAATTACTCGTTTAGCGAAAATTATTCCAGATAATCGTCCTGACTTACGAATGAATGATGGAAAATGCGATCGTTTAGGACGTTTTTGGATTGGGGTCGCAAATATTAATACGAAAAATCCCCAAGGTGGTTTATTTCGTTTAGATCCCGATGGAACGGTAACGCAAATGGAGAGTGCAGTTACAGTATCAAACGGATTAGGTTGGAGTCCTGACGATAAAACTTTTTATTACACCGACGGATACACGCATGGATTTTTATATGCTTACGATTTTAATTTAGCAGAAGGTACGATCAGTAATCGACGTATCTTGGCCAAAAGTCAAATGCCTGTTGAGCCTGATGGTTTAACCGTCGATTCCGCAGGATTTATTTATCAAGCCATGTGGAATGGCTGGAAAATTGTACGCTATACTTCCGATGGCAAAATAAATCAAGAAATTGGGATGCCGGTCGAACGACCCACCTCCTGTATTTTTGGTGGAGAGGAATTAGATACTTTATTTATAACTTCTTGTTCGCGCTCATTAGATGAATTACTTTTGTTGCCCGAACCCGCAGGAAGTCTATTTGCGATTAAAATGCCGGTAAAAGGTTTACCGGAACATGCCTTCGCAGGATAAGTTTTGTAGTAGCCCGGATCGAAGATCCGGGATCATTGTTTATTTCCCCTGGATCTTCGATCCAGGCTACTTTAGAAAAACTTCAGGAATAGCCTCACCATCTTTACGCGGATCAGAGGCACCGTAATTAACCCCTGATTTTTCATCACGCATAACCGCTTGGCCGGCACCCATTATGCGAGCAAATGCAGGTTCTAATTGCAAAATATGTCCGCGCATTTTTAAATTTTGTAAAACTTCAGGGGAAAAACGATTTTCGAGCGCGACGTCGCAACCGGTGAATGTACTTTTTGTGAAGCGGGGTGCGTCTAATGCTTGTTGGATATTCATGCCAAAATCCGCAATATCAGCAACAAATTGCGCATGCGCTTGCGCTTGATTCCATCCTCCCATAATTCCAAATGCAATCGATAATGGTCCTTTTTGCATAAATGCTGGAATAATCGTATGTAATGGACGTTTATGTGGAGCGAAGGCATTCGGCGAATGTGGATTTAAACTGAATAATGCACCGCGATTTTGCAAAACAAATCCGGTATTCGATGCAACTAATCCAGATCCAAACAAAGTATAATTACTTTGAATTAATGCAACCATATTTCCTTCGCGATCAACTACGCTCAAGAAAGTTGTATCTCCTTTTTTATTTGTTATTATTCCAGCAGGAACCTGGCAATGTGCATGTTGCATATCGATCGAATTTGTACGTTGCGTAGTATAATTCGCAGATAATAATTCTGTTATTGGTAAATTCTGATCTCTGGGATCGCCTAGATAAGCTATTAAATCACTGTAAGCGAGTTTTTTAGCTTCAATCATGATGTGTAATGTATTTGCTGAACCGAAACCATATTGTGCTAGAGGAAATCTTTGCATGATATTCAGCATCATTAAAGCTGCGATACCTTGACCATTGGGTGGGAGTTCGTAAACCGTCCAACCACGATAATTAATATGTAGTGGTGTCACCCATTCAGGAGAAAAATCAGCAAAATCACGCGAAGATAATAGGCCACCTAATTTATCTGACAGCTGTAAAATTTTTTCGGTGATTTGACCGTGATAAAAAGCATTCGCGCCATTTTTGACAATTTGTTCATACGACCAGGCTAAGTTGGGATTTTTGAATATTTGGCCCATTTTCAGGGGTTGCTGATTAATTAAATAAGTTTTTGTGATTTCTGAATTATTTTTAAGAATGTCTACATGGTCGGACCAGTCGCGTGCAACTTTTTCAGTAACCGGAAAGCCATCCTTGGCTAGACGAATCGCCGGCGCTAAAACTTCTCCCCATTTTTTACGGCCAAAACGCGTTAATAATTCTTGCCAGCCTGCTACAACTCCAGGAACAGTCACAGCATTAATGCTCATTTCTGGAATTGCGCTCATGCCTTTAAATCGTGCGAGGGAGGATTTAGCGGGAGACCAACCGCTGGCATTTAATCCATATATTTTTTTAGTTTTCGCTTCAAAAACGATAGCAAATAAATCTCCACCAATTCCACACGATTGCGGTGCAACCACTCCCATTACCGCATTTGCAGCAATGGCTGCATCAATCGCATTGCCGCCAGATTGTAAAATCATCACTCCAGCCTCGGCAGCGAGAGGAGATTCTGCGGCTACTATCCCATTTTGTGCCATAACCATTGAGCGATATTGCTCTGGCGTTTGCGATAAAATCGCAGAACTTTCTAAAGTTAATAAAATTAGAAAACAATATTTGAATTTAGGCGTGTATTTGCGAGTCATTTTCACCACGCGAATTATTAGCTTAAATAAGCTTAAGTGAGGGATTTGGGTAAGTCAAATTTTGGAAAGAATTATTTTGCATCAATATCAATTTTTGTTAAGTCTTCGACAACCTGATTTGCTGCCAACAAGAATTCTCGATCATGAGTAGTTAAAACCGCAATCACATACATTCCGGCTTTTTTTGCCGCTTGGATTCCAGGATTTGCGTCCTCAATAACTAAACAGTGTTGAGGCATCACATTTAAAAGTTTGGCGGTTAGTAAATAACCTTCCGGTGATGGTTTTCCATTTTTTACTTTTTCTGAAGTGACGATAATTTCAAAACAAGATTGTAAGCGCCCATTAACAATATGTTTGAGTACCGATTCGACTTCTTTAATACTAGAGCCACTACAAATTGCAATTTTTTTATTAGCAATAATTAAGTTATCGATAAATTGCTCTAATCCAGCGACCACCGGTAAATTATCGTGATTTTCAATAATATTCGTATAATATTTTATTTTTTGTTGGACAATAGCATTTATTTCTTCGGGTGTGGTATAAATTCCTCGACTGATTAATAATGGTGGAAACATCTCCCGATCGGGAACGCCAGTATATTTTGCTAAATATTCTTTGAAAGTCAGTTTAATCCCCAGATCTTGCAGGACTTGACGACAAGCTTCGTAATGCAGGGGTTCGCTATCTAAAATCACGCCATCAAAATCAAAAATGACCGCATTAAACATATCAGTCTCGTAACAAGTTGGAATAGAGTTTCTATTCTATTCTACTGTTACCGATTTTGCTAAATTTCTCGGTTGATCGACATCGGTTCCTTTTAATACGGCAATATGATATGCCAATAATTGCAGCGGAATAGTGTAAATGATAGGACTTAAAATTTCCGGCATTGCGGGCATTCTAATTACACGGGCATCATGATTAGGTTGCCATTTCACGGTTTCATCCAGAAAAAGAAAAACATTACCTTGACGTGCTTGCACTTCTTGAATATTAGATTCCAACTTTTCTGTTAAGTGATTATTTGGTGCGACCACAATAACGGGCATGTCTTTATCGACTAACGCTAAAGGTCCATGTTTAAGCTCACCTGCGGGATAAGCCTCAGCATGTAAATAAGATATTTCTTTTAATTTTAATGCACCTTCCAATGCTATTGGAAAATGTACGCCCCGGCCAAGAAATAAAGCATTATGTTTGTGCGCAAAATGATGAGACAATCCTTTAATCTCTTCTTCTAGATGTAAGGCATCACGCATTAATTTCGGTAATAAATTTAACTGTCGAATAAATTCTTTTGTGCCTTCTGCGTCATGAATTTGTTTCAAGCATAAAGTTAATAATAATAATGCGATCAATTGAGCGGAGAAAGTTTTAGTGGCGGCAACCCCAATTTCATTGCCAGCGCGCGTTAAAAATAAAAGCTCGGCTTCACGTACTAATGAACTTTCAGCAACATTGCAAATGCCCATTGTGCTCACGTAACCTAACGTTTTTGCCATGCGAATAGCAGCCAAAGTATCCGCTGTTTCGCCCGATTGCGACAATGCAATTAATAAAGTATTTTCTGGTACGATAGGACTTCGATAACGATATTCGCTAGCAATATCTACATGACAGGGAATTTTTGCGATCGATTCCAACCAATGACGCGCGACTAGTCCTGCATGATAACTCGTGCCACACGCCACAATATGTATGTGTTTAATGCGTGGTAAAATGTTTTTGGCATTATGACCAAAACCTTCAATTTGAATAAGATGATTAAAGATATGGCCGTCAATCGTGTCTAAAATAGCTTGTGGCTGATCGAAAATTTCTTTTTGCATGTAATGTCGATATTGACCTTTAGAAATATTTTCAAAATCGGCTTCAGAAGTGTGGATATTTCGGGTCACTACTTTACGTTCGCGATCATAAATAATATGTGAATTTATGGTTAATTCAGCAATGTCTCCTTCTTCTAAATAAATAAATTGTTGCGTGAAGGGTAATAAAGCTAAAGCACCTGAAGCAATAAAATATTCCTCGATGCCGATTCCAATCACAAGGGGACTTCCTGCACGGACAGCATAAAGGGTATTCGGTTTTTTTAGATTAATAATACCGACTGCATAGGCTCCGCGTAATTCAGCAGTTGTTTTAGCTATAGCCTCGATAAAATCATCTGTTAGTTCGGAATAATGATGGAGCAAGTGCACAATAACTTCGGTATCGGTTTCAGTTACAAATTCATAACCGAGTTTTAGTAATTTTTGTCGTAATTCTTCGTGATTTTCTATAATACCGTTGTGCACCACGGCAATTTGATTTTTCGAGCAGTGTGGATGGGCGTTATTAATAGAGGGTTTACCATGGGTTGCCCACCGTGTGTGCGCAATGCCAATTAAACCTGGCATATTTTTTTGATTTAACTCTTCCGCCAGCCGATCGACTTTGCCGGTGGTCCGTAAACAATGAATATTTTTCGTTTCGGGTTCGATGACTGCTAAACCCGCAGAGTCATAACCGCGATATTCCAGACGCTTTAAACCTTCTATTAAAATATGCGCCACATTACGTTGCGCGACGACTCCTACTATTCCACACATTATTTTCTGCTCTTTGTTAAAAAATAAACATACTGCTAAGTTTAAGATGCAAGATGCCAAACGCTAGCATTTTGCATGTTTTAAATCAATTACACACCCTGCTTGCGTACCTTTTGCTTAGCGCCTTAAACCAGGTTATTATTATCAACCAGTTTCATTGGACTGACAGGATAATTATGGTATCTCGTAGAGAATGTGCAAATGCCATTCGGGCATTAGCGATGGACGCTGTACAAAAAGCGAATTCTGGACACCCCGGTATGCCCATGGGCATGGCGGATATAGCTGAAGTATTATGGCGCGATTATCTAAAGTTTAATCCTGCTAATCCAAATTGGCTTAATAGGGATCGATTTATCCTTTCAAACGGTCATGGTGTGATGCTGCAATACGCACTCCTGCATTTGACCGGTTTCGATGTGACCATTGAAGATATCAAAAAATTTCGTCAATTCCATTCGCGAACCCCCGGCCATCCAGAATACGGTGAGACTCCCGGTGTTGAGGCAACGACCGGCCCTTTGGGGCAAGGTCTCGCAAATGGTGTGGGTATGGCCATTGCAGAACGAGTGTTAGCAAAACAATTTAATCGTGAAGATTTTAATTTAATCGATCATTACACATATGTATTTGCGGGTGACGGCTGTTTAATGGAAGGTGTTTCGCATGAAGCGTGCTCATTAGCCGGTACATTAGGATTAGGCAAGCTCATTGTTCTTTGGGATGATAATGGTATTTCCATTGATGGCGATGTTACGGGTTGGTTTACCGATGACACGCCTAAGCGTTTTGAAGCTTATCATTGGCATGTTATTCGAAATGTGGATGGACATAATCCGCAAGCGGTTAGAGCAGCAATTGCTGAAGCTCGCGCCGAAACCACACGTCCATCTTTTATTTGTTGTAGAACCAAAATTGGTTATGGCGCGCCAAATTTAGCTGGCACCGAAGAATGTCACGGAAGTGCGTTAGGTGACAAAGAAGTAGAATTAGCGCGTAAAGAATTAAATTGGAAATATCCCCCCTTTGAAATTCCTGCAGAAATTTATGCAGAATGGGATGCCCGCCAAAAAGGTGGAGAGCTAGAAAAAGATTGGAATCAATTATTCGCGGGTTATGAAAGCGCACATCCAAAATTAGCTGCAGAATTATTGCGACGTACGCAAGGTTGGTTACCCGAAAATTGGGATGCTTATAGTAATGAATTTATCGAAAAGCTGCAAAAACAAGGCGAAAATATTGCGACACGCAAAGCTTCTGCCAAATGTATCGCAGTTTTTTCGGAAGTTTTACCCGAATTAATTGGCGGGTCTGCGGATTTAACAACTTCTAATTGTACCGTGTGGCCACAAGCAAAAGTTTTAAGTCAGACACAGTGTGATGGCAATTATATTCATTACGGTGTGCGTGAATTTGGAATGTCAGCCATAATGAATGGAATTGCGCTACATCATGGTTTTATTCCTTTTGGCGGAACCTTTTTAACATTTGCAGATTATGCGCGTAATGCTTTGCGTTTAGCAACTATGATGAAAACGCATACCATTTTTGTTTTCAGTCATGATTCTATTGGATTGGGGGAAGATGGGCCCACCCATCAACCGATTGAACACATTAATATGTTAAGAATGACACCAGGATTACGTGTGTGGCGTCCGGCTGATGATGTTGAAACGGCAGTGGCTTGGCAACAAGCCGTTAATCATAAAGGACCCAGTTGCTTATTGTTAACGCGCCAGAATGTTACGCATCAAGAACGTGATGCTACGACCCTGAAAAATGTTGCTAAAGGCGGATACATTTTACGAGAAGCAGAAGATAAAATGGATGCCATTTTAATTGCAACCGGTTCTGAAATTGAATTAGCTATGCAAGCAGCGCAACATATGCGTGAAAAAGGCATAAATTTACGTGTCGTCTCGATGCCTTGTTGTGAAATATTCAAACTTCAAGAAAAATCCTATCGAGATACAGTATTGCCTCCGAATATTACACGGCGTATTGTAATCGAAGCTGGTTCTCCGGATTATTGGTACCAATTTGTTGGTCTAAATGGTACGGTGATTGGTATCGATAAATTTGGTGCGTCCGCACCGGCTAAAGATATATTTCTAGCCTATGGATTTAGTGTAGAAAATATTGCTGCGAAAGTCGCAGAATTATTACAGCAAAAAAATGAGATCGTGTCATAGCGAGTAACCTGCATTATAACGAATGGAAATTTAATATTCGTTGTCTAGAAAATTGGAGACTAAGATGACTTATAAAGTTGCTATTAATGGTTATGGCCGTATTGGTCGAAATATATTACGTGCTTTTTACGAAAAATCGGGTCGCCGAGATTTTAAAATCGTAGCGATTAATGATTTAGGCGATATTAATTTCAATGTGCATTTAACTAAATATGACAGCGTGCATGGAAAATTTAATAAAGAAATTAAAATCGAAGGGAATGATTTAATTATTGAAGGTGATCGCATCACCTGCATTAGCGAAAAAAATCCAGAAAAATTACCCTGGGCGAAATTAGATATTGATCTCGTATTAGAGTGTACGGGACTTTTTACCAGCCGTGAAAAAGCCGAAGTGCATTTAAAGGCGGGCGCAAAAAAAGTTTTAATTTCCGCACCAGCAGGCAACGATGTGCCAACAGTTGTTTTCGGAGTAAATGATAATATCATTACTTCTAAAGTGAATATCGTTTCCAACGCTTCTTGTACAACCAACTGTCTTGCGCCCCTCGCGAAAGTACTCCATGAAAATGTTGGTATTGAACGGGGATTAATGGTTACCGTACATTCTTATACGAATGATCAACGTGTCACGGATAGTTATCACAGCGATTTGCGTCGTGCGCGTGCAGCTGCAGTATCGCTTATCCCTTCTAAAACAGGTGCGGCAGCGGCAGTAGGTTTGGTATTACCAGAATTGGCCGGTAAATTGGATGGTTACTCGATTCGTGTTCCAACCATAAACGTTTCACTTGTTGATTTTACTTTTGATGCCGCGCGTAAAGTTTCTGTTGAAGAAATTAATTCTATTCTTAAAAAAGCAGCTAATAATGAAATGAAAGGGATATTAGGTTATTGTGATGAACCATTAGTTTCTATCGATTTTAATCACGATCCGCACTCTTCAATTTTCGACGCCACTGAAACTCGAGTAATCGATAAATTAGTAAAAGTCATTTCTTGGTATGACAATGAATGGGGCTTTTCTAATCGAATGTTGGATACCGCCAATTTAATGCTAAAAGCAAAATAATTGAGGTACTCATGATAGTGGATATGGCTTTATACGAAATGGATGAACTCGAACTTGAAGGAAAGCGAGTATTAATTCGTGAAGATTTAAATGTTCCGATGGAGAACGGGAACATTACAGATGATGAGCGTATCCAACGCGCTTTACCCACTATCAAATTAGCTTTAGATTCTGGTGCGCGAGTGATGTTGATGTCACACCTCGGGCGACCCAAAGAAGGTGTTTATGACAGTGAATTTTCTTTAGCGCCGGTGGCTGATTCACTGAGTAAATTATTAGGGATTTCCGTTCCATTGATACTCGATTGGTTGAACGGCGTTCACATCAAACAGGGTGAAGTTGTTTTGCTGGAAAATGTTCGCTTTAATGTAGGCGAAGAAAAAAATGATGACGAATTATCACGAAAAATGGCGCACCTCTGTGATGTATTTGTGATGGATGCGTTTGCTACTGCTCATCGTAAACAAGCTTCTACTTATGGTGTTATGAAATTTGCGCCGCAAGTTTGTGCGGGCCCATTATTGGTAGAAGAATTAGAAGCACTCACTCAGGCGTTCGAAAAACCTTTGCGACCTCTGGTAGCGATTATTGGAGGCGCGAAAGTCTCCTCCAAATTTAAATTATTGGAAGCACTGATCGATAAAGTGGATCAATTGATTGTAGGTGGTGGTATTGCCAATACTTTTCTAAAAGCTCAAGGTGTAGAAATTGGAAAATCCCTGTATGAACCACAATGGGTAGAAAACGCTAAATTAGTTTTAGAAAAAGCTAAAGCCAAGGGTGTACAGATTGTTTTGCCTATCGATGTCGTTGTCGCAAAATCAATAGAAGATGCTGCGAATGCAAAAATTAAATCGCTGAATGCAGTGAGTACCGACGATAGTATTTTTGATGTCGGGCCTAAAACCAGCGAAAGCTATCGCTCAATTTTAACGGCAGCTAAAACGGTAATTTGGAATGGTCCCGTTGGATTATTTGAAAAAGTCGAGTTTAGTAAAGGTACTGAGGCTCTAGCGCATGCAGTTGCAGATGGTTCCGCTTATACTCTAGCTGGAGGGGGAGATACTATCGCGGCATTAGTGAAATTTGGTGTGCGCGACAAATTATCTTACATCAGCACGGGTGGGGGCGCTTTTCTTGAGTATTTAGAAGGCGAGGAACTGCCGGCAGTGAAAATATTACGTGAACGCTGCCAATAAATAAAACGCTGAAAATAGCTATAATCTCCGAATATGATAATTCATATTGAGAGTTAAGCATTGAAGCTTACTTAGATTTCTCAACATAATATTTAGAACGACGCATTTTGAGAGTGAAGTTATGCAAAGACATACGAAAATTATTGCTACTTTAGGCCCTTCAACTGATGATCCTGAAGTAATGGAAGCGATTATTAAAGAAGGAATTAATTTAGTTCGTTTGAATTTCTCACACGGCAGTCATGAGTCCCATAAAAAACGCATCGATCTTATGCGTGAAAAAGCCAATAAATTAAATTGCGTGGTGGGTATTTTAGCTGATTTGCAGGGGCCTAAAATTCGGATTGCCAAATTTAAAGACGGTAAAATTAATTTAGTTAAAGGCAGTACTTTTTCTTTAGATGCAGGAATGCCAGATGATGCTGGTGATATTAAAAGTGTGGGGATCGATTACAAAGAATTACCGTATGATGTGCAGCTAAATGATGTTTTATTATTAGATGATGGACGCATTCGACTAACGGTGAAAAAAATTATTGGCGAACGTATCGAATGTAAAGTTGAAGTGGGTGGGATTCTTTCTAATCATAAAGGAATTAATCGAAAAGGCGGTGGTTTATCTGCAGCGGCTTTAACAGAAAAAGATATTGAGGATTTAAAATTTTCTTTATCGCAGCAAGTGGATTATGTTGCTATTTCTTTTCCGCGTAATGCTGAAGATATTTTAAAAGCGAAACATTTAATTGAAGCTTATCGTGGTTCAGCGGGTGTAATTGCTAAAATTGAACGCGCGGAAGCCGTCCACAATATTGATGCGATTATTCAAGCGAGTGATGGCATTATGGTGGCTCGCGGTGATTTAGGTGTGGAAATTGGTGATGCTGAAGTTCCAGTGGTGCAAAAAGAAATTATTTATCGTTCCAGGCTTTTAAATAAACCCGTTATTACAGCCACACAAATGATGGAATCCATGATTCATAGCAGTGTACCCACACGCGCAGAAGTTTCTGATGTGGCGAATGCCGTTTTAGATAATACGGATGCGGTTATGCTTTCTGCCGAATCTGCTGTGGGTGAACATCCTGCTTTAGTTGTGGAAGCGATGGCGCGTGCATGTGAAGTTGCGGAAAAAGCGCCGCGTTCTTGGCAAGAGGTTTATCGACGAGAAGAAGGCGAGAGTCGTTTTCGTCGCATTGATCAAGCGATTGCAATTACCACGATGTACACCGCAAATCATATGGATATTAAAGCGATTATTGCATTAACAGAATCGGGAATGACAGCGACGTGGATGTCACGTATTCGAACTGGAATTCCGATTTATGCAATGAGTCGCTATCCCAAAACACTCGGTCGATTAACACTATTACGCGGGGTTTATCCGATTTTATTTGATCCGACGCAATGTGCTCGTGATGAAGTGAATCGAGCTGCAATAGAATTGTTAGTAGAATTAGGTTTATTGAAAGATAGCGATTTAGTAATTTTAACTAAAGGCGATCACATGGGTGTTGGTGGTGGTTCCAATGCCATGAAAATTTTACAAGTTGGAAAAGTGCTATAAAAAGAGGATAAAATGGCTTTAATTACTCTACGTCAATTATTAGATTATGCTGCCGAACATGGATTTGGTGTGCCCGCGTTTAATGTTAATAATCTCGAACAAATGCGTGCAATTATGGAAGCAGCAGATCAAACAAATAGTCCTGTAATCGTGCAAGCTTCTGCGGGTGCTCGTAAATATGCGGGCGCGCCTTTTCTTCGCGCGTTAATGGATGCAGCTGAGGCGGAATGGCCCCATATTCCTTTATGTGTGCATCAAGATCACGGTTCTTCACCCGATGTTTGCCAACGTTCAATTCAACTTGGTTTTACTTCAGTGATGATGGACGGTTCATTAATGCCGGATATGAAAACTCCATCGGATTATAAATATAATGTGGAAACTACTAAATTAGCGGCACAAATGGCGCATGCTTGTGGTGTTTCGGTTGAGGGTGAGCTCGGTTGTTTAGGTTCATTGGAAACAAACATGGCTGGTGATGAAGATGGATCTGGTGCGGAAGGGGTTTTATCCCACGATCAATTGCTAACGGATCCCGAACAAGCAGCGGATTTTGTTGCAAAAACTAAAGTTGATGCATTAGCCATCGCCATTGGAACGAGTCATGGTGCGTATAAATTTTCGCGCCCGCCGACCGGAGAAATCTTAGCGATTAATCAAATTAAAGAAATTCATCGCCGCATTCCTAATACCCATTTAGTGATGCATGGATCTTCGTCTGTTCCGCAAGATTGGTTGAAAATCATTAATGAATTTGGTGGTAAAATTCCTGAAACTTATGGTGTACCAGTGAAAGAAATTCAAGAAGGCATTCGTCACGGCGTGCGCAAAGTAAATATTGATACTGATTTACGCTTAGCAGCAACCGGCGCTATTCGCCGTTATTTTGCGAAAAATCCCGCTGAATTTGACCCCCGCAAATATTTAGCAGAAGCCACGAAAGCGATGCGCGATATCTGCATCGCACGTTACCAAGAATTTGGTACGGCGGGTTATGCAGATAAAATCAAAGCAGTGTCCTTAGAAAAAATGGCAGGTCGTTATAAAGCCGGAGAATTAGATCCTAAAATTAATTAATTCGTAGCCCGGATCGAAGATCCGGGTCTTCATCACACCTCACCGAGTAGCAATCGTAGTCGCAACTATCATCCTCCTCACTGCACGAAGGTTCACAGATGCTTCCCAACCCGCAGCCGATGATAAACGCGCCACCAGCCAAAAGTCCTAAACTAACAGCTGAACTTAAATCCAGCTTTATTTACGAGTTATCAGAGAATAATTTTTCAAATGTCCTCTTCGTTTAGTCCAATGGTTTGATAACGCTAACATAACGCGTAAAAATGCGTATAACATCAGTCATTTTATCTGCTTCGCCATTTTTGCGTGGACAAATCTGGCGCCAGTCAATATGCTCTCGAAGTGAATTTATTAAGTTATTATCTACAAATTACGAATTTATATAAAAACATTACCAGTATCGTAGTCGAAAGAAACATGTTTCACTATGTGCATCTGATAAAGAAATAATACAGAAATAATGTAGGTAACAATAATGCATGGGAATGATGCTTATAAAGGTCATGATAAATTCGTGCGTGAAATTTTTAGTGATCTCAATTTCGTGCGAAAATTTTTATCGGAAAGATTGCCTAAAGATTTTTTAAATCGAATTGATTTACAGTATTTAAATCCTTTATCTACGTCATGGATTAATCAAGCGTTGGGTGGCATCGATGCAATTGCTGATCTTTTATTTGAGACAAAGTTAGCTGAAAACAAAGCGTTATTATATTTATTATTGGAACACAAAAGCTTTCCCGATAAATTCACACCGTTACAAGCACATATTTATCAAATGTGTATTTGGTGGAAGTATCATCGCAGCCATCCCGGAAAAAAACTTCCATTAATATTTACCTTTGTTTTACATCACGGTAGACGACCTTATCATTATTCCAAAGATTTACGCGATTTAATTGATGCACCGCGCGATTTAGTTGATACTTATGTGCTTAAACCATTTCATCTTCTTGATTTATCGCAAACTCCCGATGAAGCGCTGAGTAATAGTCCTGAATTACGCGCAGTTGAATTAGCATTAAAGCACATCGCGGATAAAGATATTTTACCTTGTTTAGAGCAGCAACTAGCACCATTATTGTCAGCAGTGGTCGAATACAACCAGGATCTTGCTTTCACTTTGCTGAAGTATATACTAACTAGTATTGATATTGAGCATGAAGATCGTTTTCAGAAGTTTATCGAAAAATCGATTGAATTTAATGTGGGAGAAAAGATTATGAATCTACTTGAATGGCGTACATTAAAGGCACAACGAGAAATTGCGGAACGTCTTTTAGAAATGGGTTTGGAAGATGCTCTTATTATAAAGGCGACACAGCTTAATTCTAAAGAATTAGTTCTGCTTAAACAGAAAAAAGAGCTCGTTAAATAAAATATCCAGATTGAAGATTATTTAGCGAATAATTTTTTTAATTTCATCCTCACCTAAACCAATCCTTTGATAGTGCTGGCGCAACGCATTAAAATGCGTATAAACATCAGTAATCTTATCTGCTTCGCTATTTTTTCCTGGATAAATAATAGGACCTGTGACTACGCTATACAGTAAAGTGTCTTCAATAAAAGTAGGCGTGTGTAATTCACCCGGAACTTCATAAAGGAAATGTCCTGTTTTTGCGTGCCATTTGTGTTCGGGATAATACCAATGTCCATAAACCGTAAATACATACAGCGGTTTAGGATGATAATGCACGGGCATTACACTTCCCGCTTTTGCCTTAACAAGGATGACCCAATCGCCGTGAGTGATATCTAGCATGAGCAGTAATGTTTTAATCTCATTAGTGCTAGACATCCAACGTGGATCATTTTCCAGGTCCGCTTGATTACTGAGTTCCTCAATCAGATTACACATGTTAAATTGGTTCATCGATTGTTTATCCTCGGAAAAAACAATTCGTTAAATAAACGATAATTGTGGCCTGGATCGTAGATCCAGGGGAATAATAATGATCCCGGATCTTCGATCCGAGCTACGCTAGAGTAAATTAATTTTCTTTTAAATATAAATGATCTTCAATCACTAACGCATCTAAGCCCGATGTTAAAAACACTGCTACGGCATCTTCAACTGAATGAATAATCGGTTTGCCCATCACATTAAAACTGGTATTTAACACGACAGGAATTCCGGTTATCTCTTTAAATGCAGAAATTAAAGCGTGATACTTCGGATTCCATTCTTTTTTTACAGTTTGTAATCTTCCAGTTCCGTCCACATGCACTACACCAGGAACTTTGCCTATCATTTCTTTTTTAAATCGTAGTGTGCGCTCCATATAAGGCGTTTCTTGATAATTTTCAAAATATTCATGACCATGTTCATGCAAAATAGAGGGCGCAAAAGGACGAAATTCTTCGCGAAATTTAACCGTTGCATTTAATCGTTCTTTGACGTCTGGAGAACGCGGATCGGCTAATATCGAACGATTGCCTAAAGCACGCGGACCAAATTCAGCTCGTCCTTGTACCCAACCCACAATTTTTCCGGCAGCGAGTAACTCAGCCGTTTTCTGCGGAATACTTTCAGCGCTGATATCTAATCTTTTTAAATGACTATAAGTATTTAAATGCTCCATTATTTTTGGCGACATCTTTGCACCTAAATAGGGTGTTTGAAATTGTGCGGGTGATGTTTGGGGTGGATGATCATCATAATAGGCTAACAATGCAGCGCCTATCGCATTACCATCATCCGCTGGCGCGCTATAAATATGTAAATTTTTAAAAGGAATATTATCCAACAAAATTCCGTTGCAAGATGAATTCAGAGCGCAACCTCCACCTAAAATTAAATTTTCTGAAATTTTTCGGTCGTAAAGATGGCGTAATAATTCGATGACGATATCGTTATAGAATACTTGACCTGTAAACGCTAAATTAGCTGCTTTTAATGGACTCTCATCAGGTTTGCGGCGCATTTCTTTAAATTTGCGATAAGCTAATTTCGGATCTTTCCCATTTACTAGCACCCCATCTTTTACGGTCAAAAACAAGCGCATGATTTTATAAAGATCTTCATCAAATTTTCCATAGGCAGCTAAGCCCATGACCTTCCATTCTTCGCCTTTAACGTGTTCAAAGCCACAGGTATCACATAAATTACTATAAAAAAATCCAAGGCTAGCAACTCGTGCTTTCTTTTGTTTAATTAATTCAATTTTTCCATTGCGATAGATATAACAAGAAGTTGAAATTCCCTCACCGATGCCATCTAAGATCATACAAACAGCTTCTTTAAATGGACTGCTATAGCAAGCGGATGCCGCGTGAGTTAAATGATGATTGTAGGCTTTTTTTAATATCTTAACATGTGGGTTGATTAAACTTTTTTGGTACGCTGTAGTTTCTCCTGCATGGGGATTGAATGCCGAAACTAACATTGAAATAAGGTGATTTAATTGATTCTGCGAAGATTTCGAACTCACTAATTTAAAAAAATATTTGGTTAAAGGATTTAAAAATAGCAATTTATAATAATAAATACTTTTATTAGTCCAAGTAGTTGCGATGACTAAATCACTATTTTTCTCACAATATTCTTCTAACAAGATTTTGATGCGAATTAAATCTTCGGGCGGTGTGCACCAAGCTCTTTTATTTTGTATGTAACGTTCGGTCGACTCCGCAAATACCACTTCGCCTTTTGAGTTTACGATCGCTAACGCCGGATCATGAGCGGAAGTAGCGAGACCGATGTAATTAGAGGGCATAATTTGACCTCCTTGTAAAATTATTATTAGTCTCTTAGATTATAGTTAAGAATTTAGAACAGAATGAGGCATAAAGTAATCAATTTGCGCATTTCTTTATCCTATATTAACGCGTAACTCGGATCGAAGATCCAGGATCATTACTAAAATATTTTTGCGAATTTTTTTCTGACCTCAGTATCAAATAATATTTATTGTTTGCAGAAAATTTATTTTCTTTATTAAAATGAATGCGTTTATTCCGCTAAATAAATTAATTTTCTCCTCATCGTTCATTTAATTTATCCTTAATGATTTTCCTATTTTGCTTTTTATCATTGTGTCAGGTAAGATTTATGATCAACTTTTTATGGACATTTCTTTTTTTTGTTAGGGACAACAGGTAGAGAAATATAAATAACACGATGAGCAATCAGCATGTCGGCACGTTTTTTGTCCCTAATAGTTTGGATTATGCTAAGTATTTCTAGCACCTCGATTTATGCAATTGCGCCACCACTCAATAATCAGCAAAAACAAATGTGGAATTTACAAGATGCTGATATTCGTGCCGTTATTCAAACTATTTCGCAACTGGTTGGTAAGAATTTCATAATTGATCCACGGGTCCAAGGTAAAGTGACACTCGTTTCAGCTAAGCCAATGACTGTTGATGAAATGTATAAGGTATTTTTATCGCTCCTCCAAGTCCTGAATTATGCAGCGATTCCGTCCGGCAATGTCATCAAAATCGTACCTTCTATGGATGCCAAAGGGCATGGTGGGATTTTGCGGTCGGATAAAAATCCAGGTACTGGGGATCAAGTCGTTATGCGCGTCGTTCCCATCAATAACGTTTCGGCGGAACAGCTAGTCTCAATTGTACGACCTTTGATGTTGGATTGGGGAAGTGTTAGTGCGTACCAACCTTCTAATTCCTTAATATTGGCTGGCGCTGCTGCTAACGTAAATCAGGTGGTTGCGGTCATTCATAATCTAGACAACACGAACAGTCCGGTTTCTGAAATCGTTCATCTAAAATATGCCGATGCCAATAAATTAGCGCAAGTATTACAAGGTCTACAATCTGCGAATAATGCGCAAGGTAAAGTGAATAATCTTTCCGTTATTGCAGCAGCTGACGAAAACGCCTTATTAATTAGTGGCAATCGTGTGAATCGTGCAAAAGCCGTAGCGTTAATTCAACAATTAGATACCGCAGCAAATACAGTCAGTAACAATAATACTTCCGTTCTACGTTTAAATTATTTAACAGCTGAAAAATTGGCTCCCATGCTAACAAAATTAGCCAATGGTTATGTGGAACAAGAAAAAAAGAAAATGTCTGCGAATATGGCCGCATTTGGAATTGGAACCTCGGATAATTCTCCAGTGTCCATTCAAGCCATTCAAGATGCAAACGTCATTGTGATGAGTGGTCCGCATCAAATTATAGAAAGTTTAGAAAGTGTTGTTAGAAAAGTCGATGTGCGTCCGCAAGAAGTTTTAGTGCAGGCGATTATTGTGAAAATGGATGAAAACGCATTAAATGATTTGGGTATTCAATGGGGCATGTTAAATCGTGATGCGGGTAGCAAAGCTTTTGCTGCGTTACCAGGATTTCAAGCGGGTCTTGGATTTTTACATGCGCAAGATTTTCGTGCGATAATTAGCGCCATTAAGAATAATGCGAATACCGAAATTCTAGCGACACCTTCAATATTAGTTTTAAATAATCAAAAAGCCACAATTAGTGATGGTAAAAATGTGGGGATGTTGAATCGTGAATATTCGACGAATACGGGTAATCCAAGTACCGGCTCGACCATTCCGTTTAATACTTATGATCGTCGCGATGTGACATTATCTTTAGAAGTAACCCCACAAATTGCTCCGGATAATACTGTGCGCCTGAAAATCCAACAGAAAAATGATTCATTGGCACAAGACACACAAAATACAGGTACGGATAATAATCCGGTATTAAATACCAGTAAAATCGACACCGCCGTTTTGGTTAATAGCGGTGATGTTTTAGTACTCGGTGGCTTAATTAGCAATAACGATACGAGTGCAGTGCAAAAAGTTCCGTTGTTAGGCGATATTCCAGGTTTAGGACAAATATTCCGACATAAAACGCATACTGTCGAAAAGAAAAATTTAATGGTGTTTATTAAACCCATTATTATCAATAATAAATCTGATGCAGAAACTGAAAGCATGAAATCTTATGATTACATTCGCTATCAGCAAATGCGTAAGCAAAATGGAATGGGGCTTGCAAATCCTAATCCAGTGTTACCCTATCGACCCACTGAAAATCCGGCGAATCTGCCAGAACCTTTTGATACGGGCGGAGATAAATAAATGCAATCCGCGATTAAGCTGCCATTTTATTTTGCCAAACGTCATGGCGTCTTAATCGAATATGCGGGTGCTGATAAGATTTCGATTGCGCATCGCGCCGATTTGTCTTTATCAGCACTATTGGAATTACAACGCGTTTATTTGCAGGGGCTCGAATTAAAATGTTTAGCTGATGATGCATTCAATGAGTTGTTAGCAAAAACCTACGAAAGTGGTACCGCTTCTGCGATGGAGGCGATTGTAGGCATGGAAGAAATCGCTGATTTGAGTGAGCTCATTGCGCAATTACCGACTACGCAAGATTTATTGGATAATGAAGCAGAAGCACCTGTCATCCAATTAATTAATGCGGTCTTGACCCAAGCTCTTAAGCAAAAAGCTTCAGATATTCATTTTGAAACTTTCGAAACTAAATTAAGCATTCGATTTCGCATCGATGGTTTATTACAAGAAATTTTAGAGCCACCACGCGTTTTGGCGCCGATGTTAATTTCGCGTTTAAAAGTCATGGCGAAACTCGATATTGCAGAAAAACGTTTACCACAAGATGGACGCATTTCTTTGCGTATTGCAGGACGCGGAGTGGATGTGCGAGTTTCCACAATACCGACACATTATGGTGAACGTGTGGTATTACGTTTATTAGATAAAAACAGCACGCCGTTAAATTTAGCGAGTCTAGGCATGTGCGAAAAATCTTTGAAAGTGATGCGAAGACTCATTGCAATTCCGCACGGAATTATTTTAGTAACCGGTCCCACCGGCTCAGGCAAAACAACGACTTTATATGCCGCTTTAACCGAATTAAATGACGTTGAACGTAATATTTTAACGGTAGAAGACCCTATCGAATATTATTTAGCGGGAATTGGCCAAACCCAAGTTAATACAAAAATTGAAATGACATTTGCCCGCGGATTACGTGCGATTTTGCGCCAGGATCCAGATGTAGTGATGGTGGGTGAAATCCGAGATTTAGAAACTGCAGAAATGGCGGTGCAGGCGAGTTTAACCGGACATTTAGTCTTATCCACTTTACACACTAATAGTGCGATCGGCGCCATCACCCGTTTACGTGATATGGGTGTCGAACCTTTTTTATTATCTTCGACTTTAATCGGCGTGGCGGCACAAAGGTTATTACGATTATTGTGTCATCATTGCAAAAAATCCCGCACACCGTCCGAATCCACTCTGCAATTATTAAATGTGACGCTTCATGAATTCAGCGAAGAATTTCGTCCTATCGGTTGTGAATATTGTAGTGGTAGTGGCTATTTAGGTCGTACCGGGATTTATGAATTAATCGCATTAGATGAAAAATTACGTTCGATGATTCATGAAAATAGCAGCGAAGCAAACATAGAAATGTTGGCGCGCCAGCATTATCCCAGTATGCGTCAAGATGGTTGGCGTCGCGTTTTAAATGGTGAAACGACCGTTGAAGAAGTGTTGCGCGTGACGAGTGGAGATTAACGATGACAGCATTTCAATATTCAGCAATTGATTCCACCGGAAAATCCCGCAAAGGGATTATTCAAGCGGATACCGATCGTCAGGTTCGCCATCAATTACGCACGCAAGGTTTAATTACTTTAGAAGTTAAATCCGTCCATGAAAAAACAGAAATACGCGCGCGTTTTACGCGGACTAAACATTTGCGCGCACAAGATTTAGCTTTAATTACCCGACAAATGGCGACTTTATTAGCCGCAGGAATTCCATTAGATGAAGTTTTGTTGGGTGTCGCGAATCAGAATGATAAAACTTCGATAAAAAGTACATTATTGGGAGTACGCGCTAAAGTCATGGAGGGGTATACCCTAAGCGCGAGCATGGGAGATTTTCCAGCCGCATTTCCTAAATTATATCGCACGACCATTGGTTCAGGTGAAAAATCGGGAAAGTTAGATCAAGTGTTATTGCGTTTAGCAGAATATACGGAAAAACAATTACAAATTAAACGTAAAATTTTGCAAGCTTTGATTTATCCTTCCATGATGACCCTAGTTTCAATTTTAGTGATTGTATTTATGTTAATTTACATCGTTCCCAAAATTATTGATGTGTTCACAGAAACGAATCAGACTTTGCCATTATCGACATCGATTTTAATTGCAATCAGTCACACACTAAAAAAAGGTGGCCTTTATTTACTAGGTGGTGGAATTCTGTTGGTGATTGGATTTTTTAAATTATTAAAACGTGAAAAATTTCGTTATCGCTTCCATTATTTTTTGTTGAAAATTCCTTTGCTTGGAAAAACAATTCGTACTGTAAATAGCGCACGCTTCGCGCGTACTTTTGGCATTTTAACTGCAGCGAGTGTGCCTGTGCTAGAAGCCATGCAAACAGCAGCACAATTAATTACACCGCTGCCGATGCGAGAAGCGGTATTGAAATCAATATTGCAAGTGCGCGAAGGCATTCACATTCATCACGCACTGCAAAAAACTGGATTTTTTTCGCCGATGTTTATTCACTTAATTTCTAGCGGTGAAGCCAGCGGACAATTAGAAAATATGCTACAAAAAGCGGCGATGCAGCAAGAGGCGGATGTGGAAGCCATTATTGAGGGATCGCTCACTTTATTTGAGCCGATCATGATTTTAGTGATGGGTGGTGTCGTAATGTTTATTGTACTTGCGATTATGTTGCCCATTTTTGCATTAGATAATTTTAACGGTTGAGGTGAATATGAATAAGTCTTATAGAAATAAATTACAGAGCGGTTTTACGCTAATTGAAATTATGGTTGTCGTCGTTATTATTGCGATTTTAGCAGCGGTAGTGGTTCCGCGCATTATGAGTCGACCTGAACAAGCTCGTAAAGTGAAGGCGAAAACCGATATCATGCAAATTCAAAGTGCGATGGATTTATATAAATTAGATAACGGATTTTATCCTTCGGCCGAGCAAGGAATAGCGGCGTTGGTTCGTAAACCCAATGGAGATCCACAACCTCAAGAATGGCAGGTTGGTGGATATTTAAAAGAAATTCCGAGTGATCCCTGGGGACATGGTTATCATTATGCGAATCCAGGACAACATTCCAGCGTAGATATTTGGACGGATGGTGCTAGCAACACACCTGGCAAAGATACCATTGGTAATTGGAAAGATTAATATGCGAATCATGCAACAAAAAGGTTTTACGCTGATTGAATTACTGATGGTATTAGTAATTGTTGGAATTACGTTATTAGGCGCCACCATGTCGGTTAACGCCTTCACCAGTCCGCGTCAATTAAAGATGACTGCACAGCAACTGCGAAAAATGATTTTAACCGCGCAACAGCAGGCGATTTTAATGCCAGAAACGTTGAGTTTGCAAATTGATAAATCGGGCTGTGAATTTGCAGTGCTTGCAGGCGGGCAATGGCAAAAAGTGAAAACTGGAGTTTTAGCACATACGCTCGCTTTTAAAAATGGCATTACAGTTCAAAGCGCTAAAAAAATTATTTTTTATAATAGTGGAGATATCAGTCCATTTCATGTTGTCATTACAGATGGTAAACATACAGGCTATGAGTTAAAAATGAATTCCGATGGCCATTTAAATTTAAATAAAATTGACAATGCAACGCAACAAATATAATGGCTTCACATTGATTGAGGTTTTGGTAGCGTTAGCTATTGTCGCAATTGCTTTGGTTGCCGTGATTAAAACCACGAGTCAAAGTGTCCGTAATACCGTGCATTTAAAAAATAAAATGGCAGCCCATTGGGTTGCTATGAATGTGTTGGCTCGCATGCAAGTGGGGTTATTGCCTTTGTCGGAGCATTCAAAATTAACTGGAGAAGAAGCTATGCTAGGGGTGGATTGGCATTGGCAAGTTGATTTGTTGCAATCGGATGCTAGTTATCTGCGAGTTGAAATTAAAGTATTTCCAAAAAATAGCGAGCAGTTGGTAGAGAATTTACTAGGTTTTGTGCTTAAAAAAGATGGATAGAAGCGTGAAATCCATCGTAGAGAAATAAATGAAAAATAACTATGCCGGATTCACTTTAATCGAAATATTAATTGCGTTAAGTATTTTTGCAGTGATCGCTGTGCTCGCCACATTAAGTTTACGCACGCTTTTGCACACTTACGAAAAAATTCAAAAAGTTGATGAACGTTTACGTGAAGTGATGACCGCGATCACCATCATGCAACGCGATATCAGTCAGATGGTCGATAGACCGGTTGCGGATACGAGTGGTTCGGAATTAGCGGCATTACAAATTCCTGATCGTACGCAATTTGAATTTACTCGAACGGGATTATCTAATCCTTTTCACACTATGACTCGCAGTCAATTACAGCGTGTGGCTTATTCCTATAGCGATCATGCATTATATCGAATAGCCTGGGAAGTATTGGATCGTGCGCCCCATAGTCAGGCTCAGAAAAAAATGCTGTTAAGTGGGGTGAATTCATTTACGTTATTTTATGTTAACGCAGAGGGGCAATTAACCGCAGTATGGTCGACGACGACGGCACATACGGAATTTCCACGTGCGATTATTGTCAGTTTTAATTTAGCCGGTTTAGGAGACATCACCCAAATTTTTCCGATTGCAAGGAGTGGTTATGCATCCTAAATGGCAACAACAACAGGGCTCCGCGCTAATTAGCGCATTATTGATTTTATCTGTGGGTGTGACTTTAGCGACATTTTTATATTTAGAACAACGTTTATTAACGCGTCAAACCACATTGGCGGTGAATGCGGATCGCATGTATGCGGCTTTGCAAGGTGTAACCGAATGGGGACGCGAAAGCATTAAAAATAATGCTGATATTCAGAAAGTAAAATCATTGCAAAAGAATATCGAAAATATGCAAATATCAGGAATGATCTATGCTTTAAATGGCAGATTTAATATTAATTGCTTGCAGAGGAGCGAAAATATTTCTCACTTTATTTTATTACTAGAAAATGTGCTACCTAAACTAAATAAAGCGGAAGCTGCCAGTCTTGCTTTTAATATTTATGCTTGGTTTATTAGTAACGACGTGGTCGATAAAATTTATTTAAGGCGTGAGCCCGCGTATCGAGCTGCACATAAAAAAATGACCGATATTAGCGAGTTACGCTTAGTGGCGGGTGTAACCGAGCAAATTTATTCACGCTTATTGCCTTATCTCGTGGCATTACCGACCGATATTTATAGCGTGAATGTCAATTATGCATCGCTACCGGTTTTAATGAGTACCAATAATTTTAATCAGGAACAGGCTAAGGCATTGTTGCAATGTCGTGCTCGTCAGGGATTTTTTAACTCGATTGAGGATTTGGTTCGACGCTGCGCGAGTGAGTTTGAATTAAATACGACGGCATTAACCACTGACAATAATTTTTATTGGATTAGCGCGCATGCAAAATTAGAGGACCAGCAAACAACGCTTACTACATTATTATCTTTGACTCGCACGCATGAGAAGATTTACATAAAAACAATATGGCAGGAAATTAATGGTGAATAAAGCCACGCATATTATTTTACAATTTTTTGCGGATGATACCGTTAAATGGTACCAAGTCGATGACCTTGGAGTGATGATTGACTGCGCCAGCCACACCGATTTATCTGCCATTCCTGCTATTTTGCCAAAGGAACGTTTAATTGTGTTATTACCCGGTATCGAAATTTTTAGTGTGGAAATTTCGATTCCCAAAACCAGCTGGCAAAATGTGCTGAAAGCCGTGCCATTTTTATTAGAAGAACATGTGGCAGTAGCGGTGGAGCATTTACATATTGCATTAGCTAAATCGACACGTCCTGAATATTATCTCATTAATGCGATCGATAGAGAAAAATTCGAAAAATATTTAGCGAGATTGGAAGTTCATCATCTAAAGCCCACGCTCATTTTACCAGATTTTCTTGCGTTAACTTATCATCCAGCTTCCTGGACAGTTAAATTTAGCGATGACTTTGCGTGGGTACGTACGAGTCGCACAGAAGGATTTGCCTGCAAGCGTGATTTAGTGCATATGGCCTTGCAATTAAAAGCGAAAAATGCGCTTAAACCGGTTATCTGTGAAGTCATCGGTAAAGAAGCCGAATTAATGCTGATGCACTTGGGTGATGATTTCAATTTAAAACGTAAACAAGCGCAATCCGATTTTGATCCTGAAATTTTAACTGAAAAACCAGTAATTAACTTGCTGCAAGGAAAGTATCGCGTTAAACAAAATATTAAAACCAGCGGTAAATATAGTCGATTTTCGCTGTGCGTCATGATTGTATGGTTGTCTGTATTGTTTGGAGGTAAATTTCTTGAAGGTTACTTTTATCATTTAAAAAATAAAATGCTTAATCAGCAAATTTCGACATTACTGCCGAATGTGAGTAAAGAAGAAATCAAAATAGAAATGCAACGCCGTTTACATGCGTTATCGCAGGGCAATAAAACCGATCCCTGTATTGATCTATTAGGTCAGGTAGGAAAAGTCGTGAAGAGTCACGCCAACATTGATCTGATCTCAATCGCCTTCAATGATGAACAGTTGAAGTTAGAAATTCGTGCAGAACATTTACAAAGTTTAGAAAATTTTACCCGCGCACTGGAAGAACAACCTATTCAGATTAAACGTAATCGTTTGCGAACAGAGGAAAAATTTGTCGCCGGCGAATTAACGATTGCAGGTGACAAATGATTAAAGCATGGTATCAAAGTTTAAATTTGCGAGAACAAAAATCGATTTTAATCGGGGCATGCTTGATAAGCATAATTCTGCTGTATGCTGAAATATGGTTGCCGTTATCAGCATGGGTTGAAAATTTAAAAACATTGGATGCAAATGATCAGTCGTTATTTAATTGGGCGCAACAAGCGAAGCAACGATTGGATGCTTATCCTAAAATTAATCGCGTGACACCCAAATTGGTTGCGAATGTAATGGTAGCAGCCGAACGTAATTTAGCGGAAGTGGATTTGGTAAAATACTTGAAGCAAGTATGGCAACCCGAAGAAGATCAGGTGACCATTGTCCTTAAATCAGTGCCGTTTGATAAATTAATAAATTGGTTACAGAATTTAACGCAACAATATCAAATTAAGATTTTGCAGTTGCAAGCTAAAAAAACGCTGGATTTAGGTGTGGTTGATGCAGAGGTTACCTTGCAGAAAATATACGGTGCAAAAGAGCGGTAGATATTTTTTGACAACCAATAAAAGCTTTATGTAATAAATGGGCGTATTTTTTTTAACTTTTACTTTGGGTCTTTCTGTCTCGACCGTGAAAATAATTAAAAAATAAGTTTCGTTGCATTTTGATTCCTCGTCTTCGCAAATAAAAAATTTATTTTTTCATACTATTTTGTGGCTCCGAATTTACGTTGATTCCCATAGATTCAGTGCCATTATTTTCTCGTGGAGGAAATAATGTCGGTGTGCGCGGCATTGGCCGTTCAGGTTTGTTCATCTGATAAATAATAAAAAACAAAATTAATAGATTTAAATAACAAGGCAATGGAATAACATTGAAAATTGCGGCACTTCCTTCAACGAGAACTTTACCTGCGTCATAAAAAGTAGTGGCTACGCCGCGTCGACAAAATTGCACGAACAAAAGAAAAGCGGCAGTCATATACAATCTGATAAATAATTTATTATCTGGCAATGTGGGAGCTAGGTTTTGTTCCGCTGGGAAAATCTGAGATAGCATCACTTCAGATAAAATAGCGTTGTAGGTGGTAATAATTTCTTTGGTATAATCCGGATGTTTTGACACGGCTTGTGCCACTTTCGTAATGATATTTTCTGCCGAAAGGCGCGCAGCTTTGTCTCTCTCTAACAATATATTACGATAAGTCATTAATATAAATAACACCCATTCGCCTGAAAAATCATTTTGTATCATCATTTTTTTGCTGGTTTGTATCATTGCTCGTTGCTCCAGCAAAGAGGGAGGGTTTTCATAGCGGACAATGGTAGACTGCAGCATTTGTTCTAACAAGAAACCTGCGACAAGAGGATTATCCCTGAAGAGAACTTCGGTTTTTTCCAGTAGTTCTGCAGAAGATTCTGATTCATTAAACGTGCCTACGTTAAATTTATTTTCTGCTGCTGTTTCTAATATTGTGAGCAATGCATCTTTTTTTTCTTCGTCATCATTGTATTTTTTAACTTGTTTTAGGAGAACCTCTTGCTCAGTGAGAGGCGCTCTGGCAAGACGACGCGGATACTTCTCGCGCATAATTGTTATAAAGTCTGGATATTGTGTAGAGAGCTTCTGGTCTATAATAATTTGTAATCGTGGACAGTTTTCTAAAAACGGTTTTAATATAAAATCTAGCGTGTTTCCAGTGATCGGATTATATGAGATATCAATAATTTTGATTTGTTGACGCAAAGATTCATTATTTAAAATACCTTCGAAAATAATTCGCATTCCGTCATCGTTAATTCCGCAATTTGCGAGCATCAAAGCTTCTAATGGGTATCTATAAAAATTTAACTGAAAGCTTAAAGCTTCCGCAGGTTCTTTGCGAGGTGACAATTTTAGAGATAAATAAATAAAAGATTCTTGGAAAATGCTTTGTAATTCGGGTGCTTGTATCAGCTGATTAGTTTGTGTTACATAACAATTTCCAGGTGACAAGTTTAATCCGCAGGGGGATGTGATGGGTATTAATTTGTGGAACGGCATTTTTGTCTCCTAGCAATGCATGAAATTACTCTGAATTTTAAGGGATAAAAACCGGGAAGCCTAATTAGCAGATCATTAAATATGATTAGATTGTACTTTGAATTTTTTGTTGCGCATTTTCTTCTAATTGTTGCATTGCTTGAATAGCGCGCGGATTTCCTTGTTTGACGGCTTTTTGAAACCACGCTAAAGCAGCTGTTTGATCGCGTGCAATTCCAAGGCCGTTATAATACATATATCCTACAACGTATTGAGAATTTGAATTTCCTAAATGGGCTGAGCGGAGCAAAGCGCTAAAAGCAGCAGCGTAATTTTGTTGTTGATAGGCCACTTCGCCTTGATGATAAAGTTGTTGCGCATGGGTATAACGATTGCTGCATGCGACTATTAATATCGTTAAAATTAAAATGAATAAGCTACGCAATATCATTTATTTTCCGCAGGTAATTTGTGAATTGGTAGATTTAAGCTCGCTAATTGATGATTTTCTTCTAACACCACGCGATCGCGTTCAATTATTTTAATAATAGCGCCACCGGGGACCATTTGACCTTGATGATATATTTTGGGTGGTTCGTGTAGAGAACTAATAATCGCGAGGGAGGACAGATTATTTTTTGAAAAAACCACGCCCTGTAGACTGAGTTGAAGCGCAGTATGTGGTAAATTTAAATTATTTTCAGCCTGTCCAAAGAGATGCAAATCTGCAATCGATACCGTGCGGATAATTTTCGGTGCTGTTGCAATGAAGATAGCATTGGAATCCGCTGGGGTATTTGCCAGGCTTTTCCTTAAATTACCATTAACAAAAAACAACGTAATTAATAACAATATACAAATCAGCAACAAAATAATTTTGTCGTTTTTTTGGATTAATGATTTGAATGTAATTTGCATAGGGATAATATTTTATCACTCAGACTTTGATGCAGCAATTCGTAAAGCGGTCGCTGTCATGACAAACCGACAAAAGCTGTGGTATACTTCGCCACCTGTATGACAGAATGAAGCTTGCCGATGGACGAACAACACCTAGCATTTCACCAGACACGCTACTATAAAAGTGTGGTTGATGTAAATGATTTACCCCCCGACGAAGGCGCGGAAGTAGCCTTTATAGGGCGCTCCAACGCAGGTAAATCCAGCGCGCTGAATGTGATTACCGGCATTAAAGGTTTAGCTCGTACGAGTAAAACACCGGGCCGCACGCAGATGATCAATTTCTTCTCTATTGGTGAAGATAAACATTTAGTCGATTTGCCAGGTTATGGTTATGCCAAAGTGCCGCTGTCGATTAAACAACGCTGGATGGATAATGTGGATGAATACTTGCGTATTCGAGAGTCCTTAAAAGGATTAGTGATCGTAATGGATATTCGTCATCCGTTAAAAGAAGTCGATCAACAAGTGATTGCATGGACGATGAAATATCAAGTTCCTACGCATATTTTGTTGACTAAAGCGGATAAACTAAAATCCGCTGCACAACGCAAAGCGCTACGTGATGTGATGGATGCTTTAGAAAAATATGGTGATGCAATCAGTGTACAGTTATTTTCTTCGATCGAACGTATGGGTGTGGACGAAGTAAGATCAGTGCTAAGCAAATGGCTGGCCTAAGTTGTAGCCCTCAAGAACCTTAATTAAAATTAATTTCTCTAGAGAACTTTGTCATGGTCTCGATTTAGATAACATGGCATCATTGATTTATTTGTAAATGGCATGACCCATGCTTCAACCCAAACACACATATACTCGCAATGAAGTGACCAACTGGCCCATCCCAAATTATTGGGACGCGGTTGCCTTGATATTAGTATTTGCAGTGATTTGTCTCATTGGTTTGGGTGCGCGATCCATGTTGGGTCAGTTTCATTTAGGTGAAACAGTTTCGATCTCATTAAATCCAGCTTATTTACCTTATTACGCGTTATTGACTGTTTTGCGTATGTTTGTTGCGTTATTTCTCTCGTTATTGTTCGCGTTTATTTTTGCGACTTGGGCTGCTAAAAGTCGTCAAGCAGAAAAAATTATTATTCCCATTATTGATATTTTGCAATCAGTCCCTGTTTTAGGATTTCAAACCATTACCATTGTAGGGTTTATCGTTTTATTTCGCGGTAGCCTTTTAGGCCCTGAATGCGCGGCTATTTTTGCTATTTTTACAGCACAAGCTTGGAATATTGCACTGAGCTTTTATCAGAGTTTAAAAATGGTGCCGCAAGAAATGCATGAAGCGAGTTCGGTATTTCAATTATCGGGTTGGCAGAAATTCTGGCGCGTCGAAGTTCCATTTGCGATGCCAGGATTAGTTTGGAATATCATGTTATCGCTGTCAGGCAGTTGGATATTTATGGTGGCGTCTGAGGCGATTTCGGTTGCGGGACAAACCATTTATTTGCCGGGAATTGGTTCATATATCGCACTTGCGATTTTACAAAAAGATGTGAGTGCGATCATTTATGTAATTATAACGATGTTAATTGTGATTGGATTATATGACCAATTGTTATTACGCCCACTCGTGGCTTGGTCAGAAAAATTTAAAACCAGTGATGTCACCAATGAAATTGAGCCGAATTCTTGGGTTTTGAATTTATTTCAGCGCACTCGATTTTTGCGCCACTTGGGTAATCGTTGGCAAAATATTAGTAATTCATTAGTGAATGTGATTCGTCTGCGTCAATCATCTTATATTCGACCTCAAACATTTAAAGAAAGATATCGAAGAATATTCACTCTGAGTTGGAATATCATTTTAATTATTATTGTTATTTTAGCGTTAATTGTGTTAGTCCGTTTTATCTTTGAAGAAATAACGTGGTCTGAAATAGCGATGGTTTTTTATTATGGCGCGATGACCGCCTTGCGAGTTTTGGCTGCTTTAATTATTAGTACTATTATTTGGGTGCCGCTAGGTGTACGAATTGGATTGAGTGCGCGCGCTTCCCAAATCATGCAACCGATCGCACAGTTTTTTGCAGCGTTTCCAATGAATTTAATTTTCCCGATTTTCGTGTGGGCAATATTGCAGTTTAGTTTAAACGTCAATATCTGGGTTACTCCACTTATGTTATTAGGCTCGCAGTGGTATGTTTTATTTAATGTGATTGCAGGTACCATTGCATTGCCGAAAAATCTACATGATGCGGTAGGCACGTTAAATGTACGCGGGTGGTTGTGGTGGCGAAAATTAATTTTACCCGGTATTTTTCCGTATTATATCACTGGCGCTATTACAGCCGCGGGTAATGCCTGGAACGTGAGTATTATTGCCGAAGCGGTAAGTTGGGGACACACACAATTATGGGCGGTAGGTTTAGGTGCTTATATTGTGAAAGCATCCAATGTAGGTGATTTTAGGCGCGTTATTTTAGGTATCGTTGTGATGTCCATTTACGTTTTACTATTTAATCGCATTGTGTGGCGTCCTTTATATAATTTAGCAGAAGAGCGTTATAAAATACGCTGATAGGTAGAGGTGGATCATGGAAAAAAAACCAGAAGATATTATTCAAGTACGTGATATCACCAAATCATTTCGCAAGCAACGTTCGCAAGAATTATTAGTGCTTGATCATGTCAATTTTAATGTGCGACAAGGCGAAATCATTGCCTTGCTTGGCAAATCTGGCTCTGGAAAATCCACATTATTACGTATTATTGCCGGATTAATTCGTCCTAGCAGTGGTGAGGTGCTTTTTTCGGGAGCTCCGATTCATCGTCCGCTGCCAGGACTCACCATGGTATTTCAGCATTTTGCCTTATTACCCTGGTTAACAGTACTTGAAAATGTAGAATTAGGCTTGGAAGCGCAGGGCATTTCGAGAAATGAACGCCGCACGCGAGCGTTAGAAGCCATTGATATAGTTGGGCTCGATGGATTTGAATCCGCGTATCCAAAAGAATTATCCGGCGGTATGTCACAACGCGTGGGATTGGCGCGTGCATTAGTGGTCGACCCCGAAGTTTTATTAATGGATGAACCTTTTTCTGCTTTAGATGTATTGACGGCAGAAAACTTGCGTGGAGATTTAATCGATATTTGGCATTCCGATAAAACCAGAATAAAAAGCGTATTATTAGTTACGCATAATATAGAAGAAGCTGCAACGTTAGCCGATCGCATTTTGGTTTTTGCCAACGACCCGGGTTATGTACGCGCAGAAATTCGCGTGGAATTAGCCCATCCGCGCGATAGTGAAGACCCTAAATTTCGCAAATTAGTGGATGATATTTACGGTTTAATGACGACACCTGAAGCACAAGTTGTTGCTGTACCACAAGTGAAATTCAAAACGATTGATATTGGTTATCGTTTACCAAAAGTAGAAATTTCCGAGATGATGGGATTATTAGAAGAATTAGTATCATATGAAGATCAAATCAAAGTCGACTTACCCGAATTAGCAGAAGAATTACATTTCGAAATCGATGAGTTATTCCCGATAACTGAAGCATTAGAAATTTTACGTTTTGTAAAAGTTTCGGAAGGTGACATTGAATTAACCGAGGCAGGACGTAAATTAGTGAATGCCGATATTTTGGAACGTAAAAAAATCTTCGCAGAACATTTATTGAAATATGTGCCAATGGCGCGCTACATTCGTGAAGTGCTCGATCAAAGACCCAATCATGAAGCACCCGAAGAATTTTTCCTAGATGAATTAGAAAAATATTTAAGTGATCAATCCGCAGAAGAGGTATTATCGGTGGTAATTGATTGGGGACGGTATGCCGAGATTATCGCTTACGATTACAATTCCGGAATTTTAAGTTTAGAAAATCCAGAATAGTTTTTGTTTTTCATCTACGTAAACCTGTAAAGATCACGGATAAACAACTGCCTTACATTCAGTTAGCATGTGTAGTTAACATTTTTTAGTTTAAAAACCTCGGAAATGATATGTCAAAATTAACCGGTCAAATACGGAGTGAGCATGTCCATTAGTGCAGGATTTATTACGGATGAAAATGACAGCGCTAATAAAGTTGAAGTAGAAATAAATATGTTTAAGTCACGTCTGGATTGTTGATCCCGAAATTTTCCTGGATCTTCGGTCCGGGCTACGACTGATTAATTGAAGAACAAATAAACTGAGTAATTTAGACTACACTCTACTTTACTCATGAGTAAAATAGAGTGTAGTCTAAATTACTCATGAAGCATAATAGGAATGGAGCAATGCTAGGGATCAGTCAGTGAATTCTGAAATAGCTACGAACAAACCTGCACGATTACTCTCGCTAGATGTTTTTCGCGGACTAGCCATCGTTGGCATGATGTTGGTAAATAGTCCTGGGAATCAAACTGCCTATTCATTTTTGAGTCATTCTGCTTGGCATGGTTGCACTTTGGCCGATTTCGTATTTCCTTTTTTTATTTTTATTATGGGGGTTTCTGTCGCATTTGCTTTTAACAAAGCACGTCAGCATCCCTGGTTAGGTTTGTTACCTAAAATTATTCGACGAACCATTATTATTTTTCTTATTGGTCTATTTTTAAATGCATTTCCTCGACATTTTGATTTCGAAACTTTACGTTATTTTGGGGTTTTGCAGCGAATTGCAATTTGTTATTTTTTTGCAGCTATTTTATTTTTAGGAACTTCGATTCGGACTCAGATCATTCTTACCGCGTTATTATTATTGATTTATTGGGTGTTGATGGTATTTATTCCGGTTCCAGGATATGGTGCAAATAACTTAACTCCAGCCGGTAATTTGGCTGCTTATGTCGATCGAATTATTTTTGGTCCCAAACAATTATATGGCAAGGTATTTGATCCCGAAGGCGTGTTAAGTACCATACCGTCCATTGCGACGGCATTAACAGGAAATATTACTGGTGTTTGGTTGTTATCAAGATACACCCGAAATCAAAAATGTTTGGGTAGGTTGATTGCAGGAGTGATCTCAGCAATTTTGGGTTGGATTTGGGGATTGTCTTTTCCGATTAATAAATCATTGTGGACAAGCTCTTATGTTTTGTGGACGACAGGATTTGCTCTAATCATTTTGGCAATATTTTATTGGTTAACTGATATTAAAGGCTGGCGTGCATGGGCTAAGCCATTGGAAATTTTTGGGGTAAATGCGTTGGCCGCTTATTTTTTACATATCTTTTTCTTGAAAATTCAAGCGATGATTCATATCAAGCGTCTCGATGGCTCGACAGTTAATTTACGAATTTATATCACTGAACATTTATTTGGATGGGTCCCGTCTCTAAAATTAGCCTCGCTATTTTATGCTATTACTTATATTGTATTTTGGTTATTGATTCTTTGGATTTTATATCGTAAAAAAATATTTATCAAAATCTAATGCGTTTATACAAGACAGTTTTACAATTTTTATTCTCGATTGGTTTATCCTGCTGTTGGATAGACTCCCTCTCGGCTTCCATTCAGGCTATTTTTAAAGTCCAACAAAATAATTCAAATCAAACATTCACTGCCAATATTATTCTTAAAAATAATACCGCACAAAATTTTCGACATTGGAAAATTGCCTTTAATTTTAATCGCGCAATAGTGCAAGCTGCTTCTGGAGTTATCGTTCAGCATATCGGTGGTTTTTATGTGATCGAATTTAAAAACCGCATTATTGCCGCACGCGGAAAAATAATTCTGCGTTTAGTAGGAAAAGGTTCATTAATTCGTAAAGCCGATATGCCCAATGGTTATTTCCTAGTTACGTCGCAAAATAAAATAATCCCCATTGTGAATTTAAATATTATACCACCGTGGAAACCGAGCGCTATTATTAAAGAAGGAAAAAGCATTGCAACCGCACTCACCTTGCAGCAATCTTTAATTATTCCCTTGCCGGTTAAATTACACGCAGCAGATGGAAATTTTATTTTAACTGGAAATGCGGCTGTAGCTGTGAAATGCAAAAGTGCTTTAACGGCAGCGCGTTTTTTTACAGATAACATTAATCCTGCAACAGGTTATCATTTACAGGTGGGAACAAAAGAATCATCGCCCGCCATTATTTTTGCCTGTGCCAATAAAAATGTTCAAGTAGCCCAAGAAGGATATACACTGGAAGTCAATAAATCGCATATTTTATTGCAGGCAAAGACTGCTGCGGGTTTTTTCTATGGGGTTCAATCTTTAAGGCAACTTTTACCGCCAGCAATTTTCGATAAAAAAAGGGTTAAATTGACCACATGGACAATTCCAAGGGTTAGTATTCTGGATTATCCTCGTTTTCATTATCGCGGATTGTTATTAGATAGCGCCCGGCATTTTATTCCAGCAGTACAAGTTAAACGACTTATTGATTTAATGGCCATCTATAAATTAAATGTATTGCAGTGGCATTTAACCGACGATGAAGGTTGGCGAGTTCAAATACAAAGATATCCGCAATTAACTGCTATTGGTGCTTGGCGTGGGTTTAATTTAGCAATTCCGCCAGCTTTGGGTTCAGGTGGAATGCGCTATGGCGGGTATTATTCACAAAATGAAATACGAGCAATTGTGCAATATGCAGCGGAGCGTCATATTACTATTATTCCTGAAATTGATATGCCAGGACACGCACGTGCAATGATCATGAGTTTGCGCGATCAATTATTCGATCGAGATGATAAGTCCAAATACACCAGTGCTCAAGGCTTTCATGATAATGTATTATCACCATGTTTGCCGAGTACTTATAAAGTTATTAAAAATGTGCTCAGTGAAATTGCAGTCCTTTTTCCTGCAAAAATTGTGCATGTGGGATCCGATGAAATTCCGAAAAATGTTTGGCAATCTAAGCGTTGTCATTTATTTATGACTGAGCATCACTTAACAAATCCCTCTGCTTTACAACATTATTTTCTGCAAAAAATTGAAAAAATCCTGCATGCTAAAAATAAACAGATGGCGGTGTGGGAAGAGGGAATTTCTGGTGGTGATCTAGCAAAATCTACCGTTGTTTATTATTGGAAAGATGAAAGATTTGCAACACGTGCAGAAAAAAAAGGATATCCCATTATTTTAATGCCCGCTAAATATCTTTATTTTGATTTAGCATACACAGACAATCCAAATGAACCAGGTGCATCTTGGGCTGGTTTCATCGATACATTTAAGGTCTATTCCTATCGCCCAAAATTAACGCGACTAGTTAATGGCATTCAAGGCGCTTTGTGGTCGGAAAATATTAATTCACAACAACGTTTAGATTATTTAGCCTTTCCCAGATTATTGGCACTAGCTGAAATTGCTTGGACACCTCTGAATCGATTAAATTGGAATAATTTTTCTGAGCGCGTTGGGTTACAGTTGCAGAAGTTGAAAACTTATGGAGTTAAATACAGGTCGTTTCCTTGATTTTTATTTACTTTGGGATGGCGTCTTTCTCATAATAAGGCATTTTTTTCAGACAACAAATAAAAAACCCTGACATCACCCCATCCGGTAAAATACGAATACAACGCGAAATTATTTCGGGATATTTTTTCCCTTGCCATTCGGTTAATCCTAGTTGAATATTATTTAAAGGTAGATTAATAAAATTAATTTCAACTTTGTCAGCATATTTTTTTAATAAGCGCGCGATATTCGCCTCATTTTCTTCCGGTGCAAAACTGCAAGTGGAGTAAACTAAAATGCCTCCAGGTTTTAACGATAACCAAGCCGAATGCAACAAGGCCCATTGATTACGCGCCATTTCTTGAATTTTTTTCTCGTTCCAAAATGCAAAACTATCAGGCTCATTTAAATTAAAGCGTGCTTCTGAACTGCAAGGTGCATCTAATAAAACCCGGTCAAAACGATCTTTGCAGTGCCGCCAAATGAGACGGCCATCTTTATGATAAGTATCCGCGATTGTGACACCTTGCTGAATTAAATTATTATTTAATTTAAAATACCGATTTTTGGCCTTTTCAACCGCTGCAATACGTCCGCAATTTTGCATGAGACTTGCTATTTGGGTGGTTTTACTTCCAGGCGCAGCAGCTAAATCCAAAATTTCCTCACCCGGTTTAGGATCTAAAATTAAAACGGGCAGCATACTTGCTAAATTTTGCAAATAAATTTTTCCATTGGTATACGCCTCTGAATTTGTTAACTGTGATTTTTTATCTGCATCAATTAAAAAAGCGTCTTTATACCAAGATATAGGTGTTAAGTTAATATGTGAAAATTCACTTAAAACAGTGTGGTCGGCTTTCAGCGTATTTATCCGAAAACCAACGAGAGGTGGCTGTTTGAAAGTTGCTAATATATCGGAGAATTGTGCTGCAGGAACAATTTGTTGTAAGCGCTCAATAAAGCGAGTAGGCAACATCATGCGTATTTTCCATCATTATCTTTGATCGGTTTTCAAACATAATTCATTTTTATTTTTGCCTTATGTTGACGGATTCTGAAATTAATGTAAATAAAGCGCTAATGACGTCTCATTATTCTTTACCAAGCTTGTTTTTTTATTTTAGCTAGCTACTATCTAGGAAAATAAAATAGTTTTTGAAGAGGTGGTGCGAGTGGATATCAATGAATTTCCTAAAGAACCTAAATCGCAATTTTTTCTTCCCGGTCCTGTAGGAAAATTAGAAGTTTTAACCACCTGGCCATATGCTGTTGCGCGGGGTGTTGCGATTATTTGCCACCCGCATCCTTTATACTCGGGCACGATGAACAATAAAGTAGTAACCACAATAGCCAAAGCTATGGAAGAGTTGGGATTGGCAACGGTGCGCTTTAACTTTCGTGGGGTGGGCAAAAGCGAAGGCAGCTATGGTGAGATGCGGGGTGAAATTGAGGACCTGAAAGCGGTTAAACAATGGGTGAATAGAATGTCACCAGACTTACCCGTGTGGCTGGCAGGATTTTCATTTGGTTCTTATATTGCCGCTATGGTGGCTAATATGAGCACAGATGTTGTTTCGCTGATTACCGTCGCACCTGCTGTGACACATGCCAATTTCAATCAGCTGGTGAGTATTAAATGTCCTTGGTTAATCTTGCAGGGCGGTAAAGATGAGGTGGTCTCATATGATGCGGTGCGAGAATTTGTGGGGCGCTCACCAGTGCCTGTCACCTTTATAACCATCCCGGATGCTACGCATTTTTTTCACGGACAGCTGTTAGAACTGCGCACCGCGATCCTGGAGGGAGTAAAAAACCAGACATCTAAAGACTCACAATGAGTGAAGGGCTTAGAGCAAATCAGATATTGGAATCAATCCCAATTGAAAATGATTCTCAATTCTCTTGACATCTTTTTGGCATAAACTGGATAATATCTCGATAAGTTTCCTATAGAATGAGGATCTCACAGCATATGATCACATTAACCCAAATGCAGCCTGGAGACGTAGGGAAAATTTGTGGCTTTCATCCGGGGGATAAGGCCTACCGACAAAAATTATTAGCGATGGGTTTAACGCCTAATACTTATTTTGAAGTGATTCGGCGTGCCCCGTTAGGGGATCCTATTCAAATTCGTGTTCGATCTTATTTTTTAAGTTTACGCCAAAAAGAAGCGGAATTATTAAAGATTGAACGAGTGAGTGTTGATGAGCAATGAAATCACGGTTGCGTTAGCAGGCAACCCAAACAGCGGAAAAACAGCATTATTTAATGTATTAACGGGTTCGCGTCAGCGTGTCGGTAATTGGCCTGGTGTGACAGTTGATCGTAAAAGCGGGTTTTATCAGATAGATCAACAAACTATTCAGGTTGTGGATTTACCCGGAACTTATTCTACCAGTGTCACTCAAGAATCTTCGATCGACGAAACAATCGCTTGCGAATATCTGTTATCTAAAGAGGCCGATGTACTGATTAATGTTTTAGATGGCGCTAATTTAGAACGGAATTTATATCTCACCTTACAATTATTGGAAATGAAAATCCCCATGATTTTAGCGGTGAATATGATGGATATTGTCGCTAGTCGAGGTTTGCAATTGGATTTAAAACAATTAGCAAAACTAACGGGCTGTGTAGTGGTACCGATTATCGCGAGTCAGGGTAAAGGTATCAAAGAATTAAAAACAAAAATTTTAGAAGTAGCTACGACATCGACGATCGCAAATTTTAATTTATGTTTGCCAAAAATTCTGCAAGACAGCATTCATTCATTGGCGCAAAGTATTCAACATCCCACTATTTCTGCCACTTGGTTGGCGCAAAGACTATTAGAAAATGATTGTTACGTGATAAAACAAGTAGAAATCAAAATACAAAATCAAGCTGTTATCCAAATGCGGCATATCGAATCTGTGTTGGGTGAAGAGCCGGATATTTTAATTGCAGATGCACGTTACACTTTAGCTAATCAGATCGCGGACCAAATCACCAAAATAATTAAAACTCAGCGGCAAAATGTCACTGAATTATTAGATAAGGTGGTTTTGAATCGTTTTTTGGGTATTCCTATTTTTTTAGGCGTAATGTATCTCATGTTTTTATTTGCCATTAATATTGGTGGCGCTTTTCAAGATTTTTTTGATATTGCCAGCAGCACGATTTTTGTAAATGGTTTCGCGCACGTTTTACAATTATGGCATTCTCCAATCTGGTTAACAGCATTGTTGTCGAATGGCTTAGGTAAAGGAATTAATACGGTTGTGACTTTTGCACCGATTATTGGCTCTATGTTTTTGTTTTTGGCGCTATTAGAAGATTGTGGCTATATGGCGCGTGCAGCGTTTGTGATGGATCGATTTATGCAGGCGCTCGGATTACCCGGTAAATCGTTTGTGCCGATGATCGTCGGGTTTGGCTGTAATGTTCCTGCCGTAATGGGTGCGCGTACTTTATCGAATCCGCGCGATCGTATTTTAACAATAATGATGATGCCGTTTATGTCATGCGGTGCGAGATTAGCTATTTTCTCAGTATTTGCTACCGCATTTTTTCCGCATGGCGGAGCTGAAGTGATTTTTCTCCTGTATTTATTGGGTATTTTAATCGCGATATTGTCGGGATTAGTATTACGTAAAACGATGTTACCGGGTAAACCAGCAGCATTAATCATGGAATTACCCCCGTATCATGTTCCGCATATGGGATCGCTTATACGCAGTGCTTGGCATCGTTTGAAAAATTTTGTGGTGCGTGCGGGAAAATACATTATTCCGATATGCGTTTTAATCGGGGTATTAAATTCGGTTTCAATCAATGGTCGTTTAGCAGAAGAAGGCAGTCAGCATTCATTGCTTGCGAGCGTGGGCCGTTTGGTTACCCCGGTGTTTGCGCCGATGGGAATTAATCAAAACAATTGGCCTGCAACAGTGGGGTTGGCCACTGGAATTTTAGCAAAGGAAGTTGTGGTCGGAACTTTAAATTCTTTATATAACAATATGGCAGCAGTACGTACCCAGCAAACCACATTTAATTTTTGGGGTGGATTAAAGGACGCGGTGAAATCGATTCCGGAAAATTTAGCCAATTTAGGCAGCGCCTTTAAAAATCCGATCGTTGCTAATGAGCCACCGCATGATATGTCAAAGTCAGCTTACGGAGTTATGTACGAACGTTTTGATGGCAAAGTCGGTGCGTTTGCTTATCTACTATTTGTTTTATTGTATTTTCCCTGTATTTCTACGATGGCGGCAATTCGACGCGAATTAAATGGTAGATGGGCATATTTTTCGATGTTTTGGAGCACTGGAATGGCGTATGCATTAGCCGTGATTTGCTATCAATTGCTCACGGTGTTTAGTCATCCAATAAGTTCACTGATCTGGTCAGGATCCATGATTTTGGCTTTATTGATTGCTGTGATTGCATTACGGATTGCAGCGAAAGATACGAAAGCGAATCGGGGTAGTGGGGGCGCTTTTACGAATATCACCGTTTCTTCGGCGAGTCGGAGTTAATGTATGTTATTACAATTACGTGATTATTTAATTGAAAAGCAGGGCGCTAACCTGCAAGAATTGACTATCCACTTTCAACAATCTCCAATCGTTATTCGCACCTGGTTGCAACATTGGATTCAGAAAGGAAAAGTGTGTTGTGAGAAGCCCACGGGTTGCGGTAGCAGCTGTCAAAAATGCCCATCAGCGATCGCTGAGCACTATAAATGGGTGTGATAAACTGGTCATATTGTGCCAGTTGCAGTACAATAATCGTATTTTAATCATCCATTCAGAGCGAGCCAAAATATGAGCAATTCTTCTCCCTCATCTTACGCATTACCTACGGATTTAGTTTCTACTCTAAAGAAGATGGGTTTAGTGACTCCAGTATGGGAACGTGAAATCACGCCTGAAGAAATTCAATATTTTTTGGATCGTTGGTTGTTCGTTCAGATTATTAGTACCAATAATATTCCTCCCCTCGAGCAAGTAAAAATTCTGACGGCAAAATCAAAATGGAAAATTATTAATTATGGCGATGCATTAACGAGCTCACCAGGCGAATTTTTATTTGCTGCCGGTCATATGCAAAATGAAAACATGGATGAAGATGGCGATGGTGGTCAAGCCAATGGTGGTCAAGGCACGATTTGGCGTCAAGCATTTAATACCGCAACTGAAATGGTACAACTAGCTAAAGAATTTGGTTGGGAAGGAATTCATTTTGTGGATGGACATCCATTAATGAAATGGGCGGTTTGGATGGAGGCGATGGATGAGCAAGTCCCTTTCACCGGTTTTGAACCTTCAGAAAAAGATTTGGCACGTCGTGAACGCGTTAAACGTTCACAAATTGAAGACGCTAAATTATTAAGTATGCGTCCAAAGCAATAAACACGCATGAAATTTAAGGGAATAAAATATTTATTTTGGATATTGCCACTTGCAGTTGGCATCTTTTTTTCTGCGGTTTATTTTGCGAATTTAATCAGCGGCAATTTTCATGTGGTTTTACCGCAAAAATTATATCGCAGCGCACAATTAAATGCGGAAACTTTAAATAAATTAATTCCCCAATATCGAATTAAGACCATCATTAATATGCGGGGCCCGCATCCGCAGGAGGCTTGGTACAATCGCGAAATCCGTATCAGCGAAAATCATCATGCGATGCATTACGATGTTAAAACCGACGCACATGGCCTGGTTTCACATGCTGAATTAAAACAATTAATCGCTATTTTGCAACAGGCACGATTTCCCATTCTCGTGCATTGTAATCAAGGGGCTGATCGTTCAGGTTTGGCGTCTGCTATCGGATTAATTTTATTTTCAAATGCAACGAAGACAGAAATTCTCAAACAAGCGTCATGGCGTTATAACGTTTACTCGCCATCTTCGGTGGGCTATGAAGTATTACAAAATTATTTACGTTGGCTTGACCGACAACATGGTGTATTTGGAAAAACGAGCTTTTTAAAATGGGTGAACTCTTCTATGCCACTGCAACATTATCATGGCGCGTTTCTATAAAGAGCTCCTTTGCTTTATTCGCGATTCGCGAATAGCGAATAAAGCTGCTATACTCTTAACAAGGAGTTGCGAAAATGAGCCAGGCCCTTAAGCCCCAAGACATTGTTATTCTACTTAAAATTTTAGCGAAGATGACATTACCTAAAAATGCTTCTCTGGCCGTATTATCGCAGAATAAACTTGCCATGTGGTTATGTCTGAGCCCCTCAGAAGTTAACGCGGGTATTAAACGGTTAATTGCTTCGGGTTTATTAGGTGAACTCTATGACAGTGCTGGGAATGAACTACGCTCGACTAAAGGCAAAATATTTTTACCGATTAAAACTGCGTGCGAAGAATGTTTAATATCAGGAGTTAAATATTTTTTCCCAGCCGAATTGGGCTCTTACACACGAGGCATTCCGACCAGCTATGCTGCTAGTATTTTCAAGCAACATATTCGAATAGGCCAGGATCCTATCCCGATTTGGTCTTATGCTCAGGGTGAGCATAAAGGTTTAGCATTAGAGCCGCTTTATTCATCGGTACCAAGATCGGTTCATGAACATCCTGATCCCCTCTTTTATGATTTACTGACTTTGATAGATGCTATTCGTTCTGGGCGCGCTCGGGAGCGTAATATTGGAATAAAATTATTAAAGGAACGATTGGATGCTAAATCATAAAAAAGCGCGTCCCTCTGCTTATCAGAATTTAACGATGCTAAAATTTACGGCCCGAATTTTAGCGGAACTTAAAGAAGAAGTGGTTTTTTTAGGAGGTTGTACTACGGGATTATTTATTACAGACATTGCGGCGCCTGATGTTCGGAACACGTTAGACATTGATTGCTTAGTAGATGTCATTTCGGTTAGGGATTATCACTTAGTTGAAAAGAAATTAGAACGGCGAGGATTTAAAAAAGTAATAAATGATGATACCTGTCGCTGGCATTACGAAAAATTATTGCGTTTAACTTTAGATGTTTTACCGACACGTCAAGAAATCTTAGGTTTTGGTAGTCCTTGGTTTAAAGCAGCCATTAAAAATTCCATTAGCCATCAAATCTCTGAGAATCTCATAATCAAAACAGTCGATGTTCCACATTTTTTGGCAACGAAAATCATTGCATTTGAAGAGCGCGGAAATCATGACTTTTTAGCAAGCCATGATTTTGAGGATATTGTTACTGTTATTGATGGTCGTGCGGAAGTAGTAGAGGATATTGCATCGACATATCCCAAACTGAAGAAACATATAGTAAAAACATTCGCGGATTTTCTAGCAGATGAACAGTTCCAAGTATCCTTACCGGGGTGTTTAAATGATAGTAAATTCGTAGACGGAAGAGTTCAGAAAGTATTGTCTCGGATGAAAGCGATAAGAAATTTAATTTAATAATAACAAAGTAATTAATTTATCTCTAATTAGGAAAATGAACTTCCCATGGTTAAAATAACCGCCTCATGATTTTAACCTGAGAAAAAATACTATGCCTAAATTTATTATTAATTTTTGTGAAGAAAATCCCTACTTCCCGCCATATTTAATAGCCGTTCAAGTTTACGATAGAGAATTTGTATTGTTCTTTAGGAGTATACCAAAATATATTCAGGATCCCCTGATACAATATCTTATAGCATCGCTGAGGATGAATAAGCTCGAGTACATATCGCCACCACATGATTCGCCAATTGCAATTTACTATTCAGATGCTGCGCAACGTGCGGCTGCGCATATCGACTCACGGAATTTCGTGCATATTTTATTTGAAAAGGAATTTTCTTATGAGCGAGTCGCTATTATTTTACAAATAATTAATAATTATCAAACCGATCCTAACATGCATCCACTGGCAACCAATGCTCATAAAGAATATTATGCGGGGTTGCCATGGTATAAAAAATTCTATGAAAATTTCATTAGAAAGGAAGTGCCTTTAGCTACTCAACCATTTATTACGCAGGCGATGTACAATTATGGGATTACAGAAATGTATGAGCACTGCGAAAAACACAAAGTCAAAGCAGAGCTTTCTTCTACGTTATCTATCATCAATTTGCCAGGAAAAACCACATTATTTTCTATCCCTAAGAATCATGAAATTGATCTAGGCCTACTTCGCAAAGCAACCTGTGCTCTGGTTGCTAATTATAATCCGGATAATTATTCTGCGGCTGTTACTCGCAGTTTAACTATGATCACTATAGCACTTTTAATGTACGCATGGTTTTTGATACATAAATTAAATCAATACGAGACAGATCGGCCAAATCAAAGAAGGCCTCGCCGTTAATAAGAAAAATCGCGCCGAGAATTTATCGTGGCGCGATTTCAAATTTATCCACCAGCCGCGCGAAATGACATTGAGCTTTTTTGCTCTTCTTTATTTCCTGGCGCCTTAGCTGAATCCGGCATATTTTTCCTAAAAGTCGCAGAAACTGAAGGTTTTTGGTTATCTTCTGGTTTACCGCTCATTGCAGAATCTTTATTTTTATTGGCAGTTACTTTCTCGTAAGCATCTTTATAAAATTGCTGATATAAGTTTTTCTTTTCTACTGTATCAAAGTTTCGATGTTTACCAAATTTTCCTATTCCTAAAGTTGCGCCCACAGCATTAGTGTCACCTGCCAACATTTTAAGACCGGTAGAAATTAACATTAACGGAAGCAGCGGGGGGAAAATAGCGCATGAGACGAGTAGCATCGGTATACGCGTCAAAGGTGAATTAAAACTATGGCCGGCTCTTGCGAAATTACGATCCGCTAACAGCGCCGCTTCATGATTATATTCGATTTGTTTACCGTCTTTATCAACACGCCACTCGGGTTGTAATGGACCTTGAGCATATTGTTGAATGTAATGTCGCTTATAAAATCCCTGATCTTCTTCGGGTTTAGGTGGAGATGCAGATTTAAAATCGTTGTAATCATTGCCCAGCGGAGATTTATTCAAGATATTTTGTAGAAGAGAAATTTCATTAAAATGCAGATCCAGATTCTTCACGGCATTTATTTTTTCATGATATTCATCGAGGCTTTTTTCGCCGAGTGCTAACAGCTCTTTATGGCTCGCTTCTTGCAATAAAAGATTTCGCAGCAATTCCAGATTTTGTTTGAGCGCCTCACGATTCTGCGCATAACCTTCATTAAGTTTTGCGTCCTGAGGATTCGTTTTTAAATTTGCAAAAAGCTTTTTAGCTTCTTCTAATTTTTCATTAACTTTGTCGATTGCATCGTTAACTTCTTTAAAATGTGGTGAGGAAAATCGAGCTAAGGGTTTTTGTAAAAGAGCTTCTTCCGCTCGCGGATCAATATTAGTAGGCATAAACATCTCCAGAAAAAGGATTTGTGTGAGCCCTCAATATAGCATTTTAGTCTTATGGAAATATTAAAAAGAGAAGTGTCCCCACTGTGTAGTGGGGACTAGCAGGTTTACTCAACCATAGTTTTCAATTTCTTCAAAGCGCGCAGTTTTACGATATTACGTGCAGGTTTAGCTTTGAAGGTGGTCATTTCACCAGTAAAAGGATTAATCCCTTTACGTGCTTTAGTAGCAGGTTTGTGTTTTACAACACATTTTAAGAGGCCAGGTAATGTAAATTCACCAGCGCCGCCTTTTTTCAAATGACGATGCATCAAGTTACCTAAATCCTCGAATAATGCGGAAACTTGTTTTTTGCTTAATTCAGAAGTTTCAGCAAGCTCAGTTAATATTTGCGATTTGTTGTATGCGGCACGAATTGCAGTAGAAGGTTGTGCTTTACGATCTGCTGCAGCTTTCATTTTGCGGCCGGTGCTTTTACGGGCAGAAGTTTTACGCGTACTGGTTTTGCGCGAGGTTTTCCTTGCGCCGGTTTTACGTTTTTTTACTGGCATTTGATATCCCTCTTAAAGTCATAGTTAATTGAAAAATCGGTGATTTCCTCACCAACAAAATAGAAAATAACACATTTTATTTAAAAAGCATATGTTTTTATGGCACTTTTAGCGAATAGAGAGTAAAAAGATAGGTTTTTCTCGAGGTTTTTCAACTTTCACCTTATAAAAAGCTGTTTTTATAGAGGTATTCTTCGTGTTCCATTTTATAGATACAAATAACTTGCCTTTTTACTAAACGAGGGGCAGAATTGAAAATTTGTCGAAAGGCCTTGTTTATTTAGCCTAAGTGCTGTACTATTCTGTGCCTTTCCTACATTCAGGAGCGATTGTCTCATGGCAACATACATGGCGAATGCCAAAACGGTTAACCCAAAATGGTATCTGATCGATGCCCGCGACAAGACTTTAGGTCGCCTGGCAAGTGAAATAGCGCTTCGGCTGCGTGGTAAACATAAAGCTGAATTCACGCCTCACGTCGATACTGGGGACTATTTGATTGTAATCAATGCTGATAAGCTGCAAGTTACGGGGAATAAAGCAAACGATAAACTTTATTACCGTCACAGTGGTTACAATGGTGGTTTGAAAACAACGAGTTTTAAAGAGTCCCAGCAAAAACGTCCAGGTCGAGTATTGGAACTGGCCGTGAAAGGAATGTTGCCAAAAGGTCCTTTGGGTCGGCAAATGTTCCGTAAACTTAAAATTTTTAGTGGTAGCGAGCATGATCATCAAGCTCAAAAACCCGAACAAATTAATCTTTAAAAGGTAAAAAGAGCCTATGTCAGCAGTCAAACAAAATTATGCTACCGGCAGACGTAAAACTTCCACCGCCCGCGTATTTTTACGCCCAGGTAAAGGGAGCATTACGGTTAACGGATTACCGCTCGAAGAATATTTCGATCGCGAAACTTCGCGCATGATTGTGCGTCAACCTTTAGAAAAAGTTCAGGCTGTCGAACAATTCGATGTTCTCACCACAGTAGAAGGTGGTGGCAGCAGCGGTCAAGCTGGCGCAATTCGTCACGCAATTACGCGTGCATTAATTAAATTTGAGAAAGAACATCATGACTTAGGGGAAGCCGGCCTCGGTCCCTGGCATCAATTGATGCGTAAAGCTGGATTTGTTACTCGCGATCCACGTATGGTGGAACGTAAGAAAGTAGGATTGACCAAAGCTCGAAAAGCTAAACAATTCTCTAAACGTTAATGCAAAATTGATTATTTTATTTTGCTATCCAATGATAAAAGGCCGTTTATTTTTAAATAACGGCCAAAATTCACGTCTGCAGTCACGATGACTAGAGGAAACACCATGACGATGATGAAACGCTCGATAATGACACTTTATTCCGGCGCTTTAGATATTTATAGCCATCAAGTTCGCATTGTGTTAGCGGAAAAAGGAGTGAGCGTCGATATTATTAATGTTGATGACCAGCATCCCTGTGAAGATCTTCTGGAATTAAATCCTTATAATACTCTCCCCACTTTAGTTGATCGTGAATTAGTTTTATATAACGCGGAAATTATTATGGAATATTTGGATGAGCGTTTTCCGCATCCACCATTATTGCCGGTATATCCTGTTTCGCGCGCAAAAAGTCGTTTGATGATTTATCGTATTGAGCATGATTGGTATAACTTAGTAGGCCTAATTGAAAAAGGATCCGAACAAGCTGATCAAGCGCGTGAAGAATTAAAAAATGCATTAATGAGTGTTATCCCGGTATTTGCGAATTCTCCTTATTTTTTAAGTGAAGATTTTACTTTAGTAGACTGTGTAATCGCACCTTTATTATGGCGTTTACCGGCATTAGACATTGATTTACCGCGTACCACAAAAGCTAAAGCTATCGCTAAATATGAAGAACGTGTATTTAAACGCAATGCATTTCAAGCGAGTTTAACCGAAGCTGAACGTGAATTAAGAGAAACCCATGACGTCTAGCCGACCGTATCTAATTCGCGCTATATATGAGTGGTTGTTAGACAATCATATGACTCCTTACCTCATGGTTGACGCTACCGCGCCTCTAGTTCAAGTTCCTACTCAATATGTGGATAATGGCAAAATCGTTTTAAATATTGAACCGCAAGCCATTGCGAATTTAAATATGGGCAACAAAGCCATTGAATTTAATGCTCGTTTCTCAGGTGTTTCTCATCTTATACATGTTCCCATTAAAGCCGTTAAAGCAATTTACGCGTTTGAAAATGGACGTGGAATGGTATTTAACGAAGATGAAGAAGACGGAGATGAAGGTGGCGATGATGATACTTCACCGGATTCACCCACCAGAATGACGAGTAAGCAGCAAGGTAAGCCCTCGCTGAAAATCGTTAAATAACGTAGCCTGGATCGAAGATCCAGGAAAAAATGTCCTGGATCTTCGATCCAGGCTACAAAGAAACATCCAACCCAAAAAGTCGAAAAATCAGATTACTTAACGCAATCACTGGAATTAAAAGTGCTTTGCTAAAAATAAATATTAGCCCCAATAAAATCCATATTCCATAAGGTTCGATTAAATCATATTTGCGTGCTAAAGGAGGAGGAAGGATCGCCGAAATAATTCGACTTCCATCTAGCGGTGGAATTGGAATTAAATTTAAAATTAGTAAAACCGCATTAATTTGTACGCCAAAAATTCCAGCCAATTTAATAAAAGATTGAATGTTTTGTAATAAGGGACTGCTAGCCTGCGATAAGAGGGTTAATTTAGCAATTGCAGCCCACAATAATGCCATAATTAAATTCGCCATGGGACCTGCTACTGCAACCAAAGCCATATCACGACGAGGATGGTGCAGGTTATTCCAATTGACTGGAACGGGTTTAGCCCAACCGAACATAAAAGTAAAACGACTTAAAATTAACATGGCGAGAGGAATAATGATGGTACCTAGCAAATCAATATGTTTAATCGGATTTAAAGTTACGCGCCCTAACATTAAAGCTGTGCGGTCCCCTAGTTTACTAGCTACCCATCCATGAGCGGCTTCATGTAAAGTGACGGCAAAGATAAGGGGAATAGCGATGATAGCAATGCGCAGTATGATATCAGATAGGCTCATCATGAGATTTCTCGATCACTCGTATTTTAGATATTAGGATTATAGCATCCTCAAATAGGATAGATCACGAAACCTCATTGTTCGAACACCTCGTATTTAGTTAGACTTTCAGAGGAAATGAATTGTTATCCGGATTTCGAAAATCCGGAAACGAAGCATGCATATGGGAAATTTTCCAAATCCCATCTTCGAAGGCTAAAATAATTGTTCCACGTAAATTTTCAAAAAGATGCTCTTTGCCTTCCACGGTTATTCGGCCGGCACAAATAGCTGCAGTCCAGATGCTATCGTGCGGAGTTGTGACAAAGGATACGATTTCAATAGCACTTTTTTCGGATTGTTGCCAATCACGTCGTAGCTGAATTTCAACTTGTTCCAAACCCACTCGAACCTCGTCAATGCCCGTTCCCCACAGGATAGTATTTGTGGTGAAAAGCCTAAGTAAAGACGTCAAATCACGTTTTTGATAATAGTCACAAAATTGTTTTAAAATTTTCTGCGCTTTGTTTTCTATTTGCATAGGATGTCTTCCTAAAATGAGTTTTAGAAATCATAACTATTTCAGCCAGTAAAAGCTGTCCGTTACAATTACGGACTAACTATAAATAAGACATTAAACGATTGAGATCGCATTGTGTGTCGTATCCCGTTCTATGTTTAATTCGAAGGAGATAAGTTTCTACAGTTCGAGTGGAAATATTAAGTAATTGTGCGATCTTTTTATGTGAATATCCCTGAAAAAGGAGTCTTAAACAATTGAGTTCCTGAGTCGTCACATAAGTCACACCCGACTTACCGCGAATGCTGATTCTTCCTTTCAATAAACAAATATTTTTATAATTTATATCACGCTGAGAAGGTAACAGTAAGATTCGATTTTGTGTGATTAATTCAATTAAATTCTTATTTTCATGTTCGAAGTCATTAAAAAACTGTTCAATGACTCTGAGTTTATTTAAATAAAAAATACTTGCTTGATCATGATGATATGGTAAAGCTACTGCAATCATATCGTAATAATTTTTATAACGCCGAACCAAGGTAAGGCCATTATGAATATTATATTTTTGTTTGGCGAGTTGCACAGGATGTTGGGGTAAAGCTTCGTCCCATAAAAACCAATAGGAATGTGAATTAATATTTTCGGATTTAAATGATGAAAATATTAGGGCTGAATTATCAACATGTGAAAACTCTTCAAAGAGACTTGTATTATTTGTTAATAAACTAATTGATCCATCTTGAAAACATCGTAAATGTTGAAAATAACTAAAGCCGAGAGTTTCGAAAAAAGCATGACTGATTTTTTGGATTTTATTTTTTAATAATAAAGTAGGGTGTTGAGAAGAGATTTGCACCGCCATCTAAACACCCCGAATTGAAATTTTAAATGTATTCGAAAACTTTCACGACTTTAGAAACTCCTCCGATATTTCGCGCGGCATCGGTTGCGAGCTCTCCTTGTGCGTGATTTACGCGTCCTAATAAATAAACTACGCTATCTTCAGTCACTACTTTAATATCATTTGAGCTTAGTCCGGGTTTTTGCACCATCACCGTGCGTACTTCACTAGTAATGATAGCGTCGTTGGCACGTTGTGCACGAGGAATGGGTTCGCCGATGGTCACTCCGTTAAATACGCGACGAATACCCGGTTTATTCGAAATCGCTTGATAAATACGATCGCGAATTTGTACGGTTTCTGCCTGGCCTACCATTAACGCGATGCCATTATAAACCGCAACACTAATATGCGTTGTATCGCGTAATTCCGGTGTGCTTTCAATCCAATAACGGATATCATTTTCTGCTTTTTTATCATGGCGAATATCGGCAAAACTCCGTTTATCATAAACAATCGCACCCCCTGCAGTTGCGCCGACAACGACAGCAGCTGGAACGCAACCATATAACGCAGAAATGGATACAAATAAAATTAAAAGCTTTTTCATGTGATTAAACCTCTGTGGTAAATAGACAATGATCGATGACATCACACAAACAGTGGGTTATTAATAAATGCGTTTCATCTATGCGAGCACGAGATTCTGCAGGCACACGGATTTCAACGTCATCGTTATAATTTAATAAGGTAGCAACTTCACCGCCATCGCAGCCGGTTAATGCAATAATTTTCAAATCTCGCTGATGTGCAACTTCGATCGCATCTAAAATATTTTTCGAATTACCGTGCGGAGAAAAAATTATTAAAACATCACCAGGCTGTCCTAAAGCTTGTAGAGGTTTGGTATAAATATCAGAATAATGTGAATCTTCAGCAATTGAAGTTAAAGTTGAGATAGGCATCGCTAAAGAAACCGCCGGTAAACTCGGTCTATCCGTATTAAATCGATTCAGCATGATAGCCACAAATTGTTGAGCTATGGCGGCTGAGCCTCCATTTCCACAGGCCAAGATTTTATTATTGTTCAATAAACACTGAACAATGACATTGGCTGCGTGTAAGATGGCCTCACCTAAGACGTCGGCTGCCATAATTTTAGTGTGGATGCTTTCATTGAAATGTTGTTTAATTTTATCTATGGTTTCCATAACCTTCCACTTATTCGTGTGATAGAAGCTAGTATTTTACCTCAAAGGCACTTTTAATCCAGTTGATTTTAAATGTGGCATCTACAGCGATCATATCAAAACGAATATTGAAATACTTGGCAGAAAAGTTTTTTTGTAGAAAATACCGGCTGGTATGAAAGATTCGTTGTTGTTTGTGTGAATCCACACTTTCAAGTCCCGTGCCGTAATCCGATTTTTTACGAAATCTCACCTCAACGAAAACGAGAGTGTCTTGATCTTGCATCACTAAATCAATTTCGCCATATTTGCAGCGGAAATTTTTCACAATCAGCTTTAAACCTTGTTGTTTTAGATAACGTAAAGCTAAGCGTTCAGCACGCATGCCAAGCAATAAATGTATGGTCATAATGGAAAAACATTATCGAGAGAAATGTACAGGAATTCAATCCGTATCGAGTAAAAAGGGCTGCCCTGCAGTAAAGCGGGCCCAAATTAATTTTCGAAAAATTTGGCCGTTAGCTTGTACCGATAACAAACCCGTAGCACCTTCTACTGCATATTCCTTCGACGTTGCTAATTGATTTAATTGAAAAATCAATTGAAAAGCGTCGGCACCTAAAGCGTAAAAACGTGGATAGAGCCTGAAAGAATCCGGCCAAGAAGTTTTACAGGTTGTGCGTATGGTGGCGATTTGTGAATTCATATTTTTAACGGAATCAAAGAGCCATGGCATATCATCAAATACAATTCCATTTAAATCATGATCTGCTTGCGGATTGGAACTGCCAGTATAAATTTCAGCGATAGAATAAATCGGCACATCATTATTGACATAATAAAAACGTAACAAGGGTAAAATTTCGCGACCCATAGTGGGTGTGGCAACTACAAATATTGCGTCAAAATCATTTCGACGATAGGGGGTAAAACGGACTTTTTCTTTTAATATCCATTTTAATGCTGTAGCTCGTTGTGCGGATTTATCTAACGCCAACATTTCTCGTATTTTTCCTGCAAGTTCTGCCCGTGATTCATACTGCACTGACGCAATAATTTTACCGCCTAACTTTGTAAATGCCGGTTCGAAAACGGTTTGTATCCGCGTTCCCCATTCATTCGAAGGTGCAATCAACAAAATACGTTGATGCGAATCCGCATAAATTTTTTGTGCAGCTTGAACTGCAGCATCATCTGGCGTTAAACCAAATTGATAGAGATTAGAAATACGATCTGTTGCTGGAATTGTATTTAATGCGAGTATCGGAATTGCTAAACGCTGACGTGAAATTAATTTTTCGATATCAATTTTTTGTAATGGACCCACCACTAATTCAATACCACTTCGTTTGGCTTCATCATATAGTTTATTAATATCGGTTTGATTAGTATCCATAACGGTTACATTAGGTGCGATGCCATTGGCTTTTGCTTGATAATAAGCGGCAAAAAAACCATTACGAATAGCTTGTCCTTGTTGAGCGAGTGGCCCTGTTAATGGCAGCATGAGTGCGATGCGTTGCGGAGTATTTGCTATCGATAGGCTGACAAAACCCATAAAAAGAGTAAAAATATATAATCGCAGAAAATTATGGATTCGTTTCATATAAAAAATTCTATCTTAGACCCATGCTAACAACAAGAGTATAGTATAAGGGACTAGCATGGATGATTGTTAGGAAAATACGGTGGCAACTTTATATATTGTAGCAACTCCAATTGGCAATTTAAAAGACATTACTTTACGCGCGATCGAAGTTTTACAACAAGTAGACTACATTGCTGCAGAAGACACTCGTCATAGTTCGCGTTTGTTGAATCATTATGGTATTAAACAAAAATTAATTTCGTTACACGAATTTAATGAAGATATTCGTGTTGAAAAAATTCTTGATTTATTAGCACAAAATAAAAATGTGGCGGTAATTTCTGATGCCGGAACACCGTTGATAAATGATCCGGGATTTCCATTAGTGGTTCGTGCTCATCAGCAAAATGTGGAAGTGGTGACAGTTCCAGGACCATGTGCGGCGATTGCGGCATTAAGCGTTGCTGGGCTTCCTACAAATCGATTTGTTTTTGAAGGATTTTTATCGCCTAAAGGTGAAAGAAGACGAAAGCAGTTGGAAGAATTGCTTGATGAAAAGCGAACGATTGTATTATATGAATCTGTGCATCGCATCAAAGACTTACTTCAATTATTAGTTGCCGTATTTGGGCCAGATCGTTTTGCCTGTGTTGCTCGCGAATTAACGAAAATTTATGAAACCATTCGCCGAGATTCACTCGGTAATTTGTTGTCGTGGATAGAAACCGATCCACACGCATCAAAGGGCGAATTTGTGGTGATGATTGAAGGTGCAAAAGAAAAAGAAGAAATAGGGGCGCAAGAAATAGAACATGTATTATTGACGTTAATGTCTGAACTTCCATTAAAGCAAGCGGTCAGTTTAGCGCAAAAGTTAACAAAAGTTGGTCGACATAAACTTTATGAGCAGGCGCTACAACTCAAAGCGAGAATCCAGGAGAGGAATGACGCTTAATCCGTATCCTCGGAATCATCCTCATCTTCATCTTTTGCCAAAACTTTAATGGGAAATTGACTGCGACTTTCGTTCACACGTTCACGCAATTCTTTTCCTGGTTTAAAATGAGGTGTGTATTTTGCTTCTGTAAACACACGAGCACCGGTTTTTGGATTATGCGCTTTTCGCGGAGGACGATAGTGTAAGCTAAAACTACCAAATCCTCGAATTTCAATGCGCTCTCCTCGACCTAAACAATTGCTCATGCATTCAAGCACGGTATTTACACTTGTTTCAACATCACGGCGTGATAAACTTTCCTGTTTCTCGATTAATCGATTTATTAATTCTGACTTAACCATAATTATCTTAACTCAGTGTTATTGCCGTCATTTACATTTGAATTAACATTATACAATAATTTAATTCTAATGGTCACACATTTTTATTTTAAGAAACAGTATTAAGTAGTATTAAAATGTGTGATTGTAAAAGACAGCGTTGTGATTGATATTGAAATAATAGCACATTTTTGTGGTTAATTTTATCGCAAAAAATATGGGGGTAAAGTTTGGTCATTTAATGGCCGTTTTCGAGAGATAAAGCTGCCGGCTTATTATCGATCAAAACTTGACCATTCACGAGTTGCACACGACCTTCTGCGAACCATTGGAGCGTCTCAGGATAAAGGTGGTGTTCCAGTTGTTGCACGCGAGACTTGAGTGAATCTTCGTCATCTCTAGGACTGACTTTTAGCCTAGCTTGACTAATTAAGGGTCCAGCGTCGATTTCCTCAGTCACAAAATGAATCGAGGTGCCGTGATAGGCGTCGCCAGCCTGCAAAACCTTCGAATGGGTATGTAGGCCTGGATATTTTGGTAACAGTGAAGGATGGATATTAATTATCATTCCTGAATATTTTCTTACCAGGTTCGCGCCGAGACGGCGCATAAAACCGGCTAACACGATGAGGTCGGGCCGATAACCGTCAATAGCCTTAATCAGGGCTGCTTCAAATAAATCCCGTTCTTGATAATCTTGTTGGCGAATAATTTGCGTCGATATATTGGCCTTTGCTGCTCGCGTCAAGCCATAAGCATCTGCACAGTTACTGATGACAGCTTGGATATTTACATTTAAATGGCCCTGATTTTTGGCGTCGACGATCGCTTGTAGATTACTACCGTTACCTGAGATCAGGACAATGATATTCAACGGTTTCATCAGTCTAAAATAACCCTAGGTTGTGTATGCGATGAGGATTCGATGGTACCCACCTGCCATGCTTTTTCGCCTTCGGCATTCAATATTTTTAATGCTTCCGTTGCATGCTCTGAACTCACCACTGCAATCATTCCAACCCCTAAATTAAAGGTTCGAAACATTTCTGCTAATGCAATATTACCTTCTTCTTGCAGCCATTGAAAAATACGGGGCCAAGTCCAACTTTCAATATCTAAATGTGCTTGAGTATTCGAAGGTAAAATACGCGGAATATTTTCTAGTAATCCACCACCTGTAATATGCGCAAGTCCCAATACGGGGATTTTTTTTAATAAATGCGAAATGCTTTTGACATAAATTCGAGTCGGAGTTAAGAATGTTTCGCCTAAAGTGCTATTTTCGAAGGCTTGATCTAATCGATAGTGACCGCGCTCGATAACTTTACGAATCAGTGAATAGCCATTAGAATGGGGACCTGATGAAGCTAACGCAAGAATAATATCTCCTGCTTTAATTTTACTGCCATCGATAATTTTGGCTTTTTCGACCACACCGACACAAAATCCCGCTAAATCGTAATCGTCATCATGATACATGCCGGGCATTTCAGCAGTTTCACCACCGATTAAAGCTGCTCCTGCAAGTTCGCAACCACGGCCAATACCCGTCAAAATGGCTTTCGCTTGCTCATTATTCAATTTACCTGTAGCGAAATAATCTAAAAAAAATAAGGGTTCGGCACCTAGCGTTAAAATATCGTTGACACACATGGCTACTAAATCAATTCCAATCGTGTCGTGTTTGTGAAGTTCGATGGCGAGTTTAAGTTTAGTGCCGACCCCATCAGTGCCTGAAACGATGACGGGTTGTTGGTAACCTGCTGGAATTTCAAATAGCGCACCAAAACCACCGATACCCGCTATAACTCCAGGACGATGCGTGCGTTTGGCAATGGATTTAATCGAGTGAATCAGCTCATCTGCTTGCTCGATATCGACTCCTGCATCTTTATAACTTAACGGGTTTTTTTCATTCATGACATGGACCCCATTGACGATATATATAAGTTGAGATGGATATAGTATTTCGGCAGTTGCGTCAAGTACAATGAAGTTTCGTTCTAGACTTTGAATCGGTATAATCTTGCATAGAGAGTAGCACGGGAAGAGCGACATGTTTCGTTGGTTTATTACACTTTGTTTATTATTAAATGTAGGTTATGTTGTTGCAGCGCCAGATGATGATTTAAATCAAGCGCGAGTGAAAGTGACCGATCGATCGGCTCCCGTATTTCAACAAGCTTTAAAAGAGGGATTGGGTGCGGTATTAATAAAAGTGAGTGGAAACCCTGCCATTATGACTTTGCCGCAAATTCGCAATAGTCTCGAGCAAATTAATAGTTACGTGGTTAGTTATAGTTATTTGCAGGAAAATGATCCGCAAACCACACAACCTCAATTATATTTGCAAGTCACTTACGACGAAAAAAATGTAAAACAATTATTGGAAAACACCAAACAAGCAATTTGGAAAGGCGAACGTCCAGTAACCTTAATTATTTTATCGGTGGATGCGGCCAGTGGTCGACAAATATTAGCGAGTGACAGTAATAATACGTTAATTACCACATTAAATAATGCAGCTAATGAACGTGGATTAAAAATCATGTTTCCGGTTATGGATTTAGAAGATCAAAGTGATATTGGCGACCCTAATCAAACTCAATTATCTGAAGAAGAATTACAAAAATTAGCAGAACGCTATCACGTCACCAGTATTTTGTTTGGCAGTGTCAAGCATGATTTATCTTCATACCAAATTAATTGGCAATTTTGGCTAAGAAACGCATTGTCACAATGGAATACTTCTGGCAATAATATTCAAGCTATAGCAATTGAAGGTTTAGGACGATTAATGGAAACCTTAGCCAATCAGTTTGCCACAGTTAATAATGCGCAAACACAGAGTGAATTTTTAGTAAAAATTACTGGTGTGAATGGATTGCGTGATTATTTACAGGTATTAAATACATTGCAGCATTTAGCGCCTGTGAGCGATGCCCAAGTTAAAGATCTTAACGCCGATGAAATTACTTTAGCGATAAAAACCGCAGGTGGTGAGGAAGCGCTAGCGCAAGCATTACGAGGAAACTCTGCGCTGAAAGAAGAAGCAGGTCCATTAACATCTGCACCTAACGCAGCGAATTTATTTTTTCGATGGATACCAACCACGGCACCCGTAACCAACGATCCTATTTCGCAATCTATTCTGCAAGAAAATAATTAGGTTTAGTATGCAAGCACAATTAGCACTCGGCGTGACTTTACATGAAGATATGACTTTCGATAATTTTTACGCGGGCACTGAAAATCAAGCGATTTTATTTAATTTACGTCAATTCATTAATCGTACTGGAGAAAATTTTATTTTCCTTTGGGGGCGCGAAGGGGTAGGTATCAGTCATTTATTGCAAGCTTGTTGTCATGAAATCGTGCGCATGGGTGAGCAAGCAATTTATTTGTCCTTATCAGAAACTTATTTACAACCAGAAGTTTTGCAAGACTTAGAAGCTTTTCAGTTAATTTGTCTAGATGATATCGATAGTGTTTTAGGACAAACGGCATGGGAATCGGCTTTATTTTATCTTTATAATTGTGCAAGTGAAAAGAATGTTCGCTTATTAGTAGCGGCTAAGCATGCTCCAGCTATTTTAAACTGTAAATTACCGGATTTGCATTCGCGTTTATTATGGGGACTCGCGCTGCCAGTTAATTTACTGGCAGATGAAGAAAAATTAATTGCTTTACAAATTCGCGCACAAAATCGAGGATTAGTTTTAGCGGACGACGTGGGACAATTTTTACTGCGTCATTGTGCGAGAAATATGACGACATTATTTAATTTATTGGATCGCTTAGATGCTGCATCGCTAGCGGCCAAGCGTCGTTTGACGATCCCATTTATCAAACAGGCTCTGTGCTATACTCATCGCGAATAATTTTTAGGTTTTGAAATTGAAAGGGCGATGAGTATATCCTGTTATATTTCCGTGCGAAGTGAATTCGCACGGAAACTTAAGGGGTTTTAACGCAAGCGTTAAAACCCCTTAAGAAACCCCAGGTTGGTCACTTAAATTTGCGTGCCGAAAATTCAAGTGGAATTGGTATATAATAATAAGAATGTAACTTGATGGTGGATGTGAGGATGGCTAAGAATAACACCTTTTCTAGGGGAGAAATAAATCGAGGCTGGGAAGCCATAATCAATGATATTTTAGATCCACGCTCGCAAGCATTTATCACAAATAATGGTTTAATGCAGGGTCAACGTATACTGGAAGTAGGTTCTGGCAATGGTATTTTAACTTGTTGGTTAGCAAAAGAAGTGGGGCCGGAAGGGAAAGTAGTGGGTGTTGAAGCCAATGGTGAGTTGGTAAAAGCAAGTGAAGAATTAGCAAAAGAATTGCATTTAAAAAATGTGAGCTTTCAAGTTGCATCAGTGCGTGATTTATCTAATTTTGAAGGGCAATTTGATTTAGTTTTTAATCGTCTTTTATTATTAAATTTATTAGACCCCTCTTATGCGCTCATTGAAATGAAAAATTGTTTGGTTCCAGGTGGAACTATTATTTGCGAAGATTTCATTCATTCGCATTGTTTTACGGATCCGCCCTTCAAAGCATTTCATCGCTTTATGGATATTTTTACCAAGTTAATGGATATGTTTGGCAAAGATGTGGATTTTGGTAAACACCTTCCTTCAGCGTTAGTCAAAGCCGGATTTGCTGATATTAACATTAATTTATATCAACCATTGCTGTTAGATCCCGAACATAAAGTGATTGTTCGTGTGGGTTTGGAATATATGAAAAAAGATTTAATAGCGTATAACGTTTTAACTGAACAAGATGTCGATGCTATCATCAGTGAATTATCTCGTGGTGAACGCGATAGAAATTCTTTTTGGGTGGGCTCTTCTGTTTGTCAGGTATCTGGTAAAAAAATTATTTAAGTTAATTGTAAGTTTAATTCCTAGATCCCAGATAATCGTCTAATAGAATATTATAATTTTTACCGAAGACGGTTCTGGGATAACGTTCGTTGGCGGATTTGCAAGTGAGATCATCACCCGCAAACTCCGAACTCACGTTATTTTGCGAGCCGAAATAACGCCTTCTATTGCACGAATTCCATGTAAAATAACTTCGTTGTCGTTGCGATCAGTGTCAATGATATTATAGGCCACGTCATCGCGAGATTTATTGATCATATCTAAAATATTAATGTTGTTAGCGGAAAATACCGAGGTTACTTGTGCAATAATATTGGGTACATTTAAATTGGCAATTGCAAAACGATATCCTTCAGTATGCGGTAGCGCGACATCAGGAAAATTAACCGAGTTTTTTATCTCTCCGCGCTCGAGAAAACTTTTTATTTGTTCAGCCACCATCACCGCGCAATTTTCTTCTGCTTCTTTAGTGGATGCACCTAAATGCGGCAAGGTAATCACATTGGGATGATTTTGCAAAATGCTGCTCGGAAAATCCGATACGTACGTGCCGACGTTGCCTTCGCTGAGTGCTGTCAATAAATCTTGATTATTCACAATTCCTTCGCGCGCGAAATTTAAAATAACGACGCCTGTTTTCATCAGTCGAATTAATTTGGTATTAATTAAATTTTGCGTTTTGTCATTTAAAGGTATGTGTAAAGAAATAAAATCTGCTTTTGCGCAGACTTCGGCAATCGAATGTGCTTGCTGCACATTTGCTGATAATTTCCAAGCATTTTGCACAGTAATCATGTTATCAAAGCCAATAACATTCATTCCAAGATTAATCGCGGCATTTGCAACTTGCACACCCACATGACCTAAACCAATTACGCCCAACGTTTTATTCGGAAGCTCAAAACCTGAAAATTGTCGCTTATTTTTTTCCACCTGATGTTCCAGCTCTTCATCATTCCCCTTAAGTGATCGCACATAGTCCCAAGCTTTACAAATATGCCGACACGCTAGCAGCATACCTGTTATTACTAACTCTTTGACGGCATTGGCATTAGCGCCCGGTGCATTCAATACGGGAATTCCTAATTGGGTGAGTTTTTTCACGGGAATGTTATTTACTCCAACACCGGCGCGACCCACGACTTTTAGTGAAGAGGGAATTTTCATTTCTAACATATCAGTGGAACGTACTAATATGGCATCGGGATTTTTTTCATTTTCGCTAATTTGATATTGCGGATTCGAAAAAATGTTAAGACCTTTTTCAGAAATTGAATTTAAGGTGAGAATGTTATAGGTCATACGAGCTCCATTTCGTGACGCGCTGGGACCCGATTTTAACATGATTGTTTTATTTTGCTAATAGTGTCTCGAGCAGGAATTGTGTACAATACCTCCTTTATCATTGACCCCAGAATGAAAGAAATAATCATGCCTACATTAAAAGAAAAATGGCAAATCGATAAGCCGATTGATGCTGTTATTTTTGATTGCGATAGCACGCTCAGTGGTGTTGAGGGAATTACTATTTTAGCTGAACAAAATGGTGTATACCCGCAAGTCCACTTATTAACAGAAAAAGCTATGAATGAAACTGGACTCTCGCTCGATGTCTATAAAAAGCGTTTGGAATTAGTGCGCCCGCGTAAAGAGCAAATGGATTCGGTCGTCAATGCTTATTGGGAGAATTTGACTCCGCACGTTAATGAGGTTATTGATTGTTTGCAGGGTTTAGGAAAATCGGTATTTGTAGTTTCGGCGGGTGTACAAGAGGCTGTGGCCGGCTACGCCAAAAAATTGCATATTCCAGAGGAGCATGTATTTGCCGTCGATATTTATTTCGATCATCAGGGAAATTATAAAGATTTTGATAATACGTGTGCTTTAGCCACTCAAAACGGCAAATTAAAATTTGTAAATGAACTACGAAAAAAATATTCTCGTATTGCGCACATTGGCGATGGGATGAATGATGTGGAAGCGGCCAAACATGTGGATCGTTTTATTGGTTATGGCGGTGTAAAATATCGCGAATTGATTGCTGAAATGTGTGATTTTTATATTACCTGTAAATCATTATCGCCACTGCTTCCTTTATTGCTAACTACTCACGAAGCAGAAAAATTAAATGGCAATTCGCGTCAATTGTACGTGAATGGACTGCAATTTATTGCGAAGAATTGTGTCGAAATCCGAGGCTGAGCGTTCAATTTTATATTCTTGCTCGCGCTTTGGATTTTTATGAGTTAGAATTTACAAGTTGGAAAATCCGACCAAGGAAGATCGAATATGTTGAAGAAGAAATGCTTCGCTATTTTTTTTCTGGTTCTGATGCCCTTTTTTTCCACTTACGCCGCATTGCCTGCTGTTGAGTCGCTGTTTAAAATAATCAATAGCCGTTTTATATTTATGCAGGAATTGGCGGCTGCCAAATATTCGCATAATTATCCGATTGATTTTGCAGTCCCTGAACGGATTGCTTTACGCCAAATTTATTTTGATGCGGATAAATTAGGTTTTGATGTCCGCACCGTGCGACCTTTTATCACTTTGCAGGTATTAATTGGTAAACATATTCAAGAAAATTGGTTTTTATTTTGGCGTCAGCATGGGTTTATTAAAAATTATTTACCTAAAGATCTGCAAGGGGTCTTAATTCCTGAGCTTATGCGATACGATCAACAAATTTTGCTGGCTCTAGCGGAAGCCGTCCCTATTTTACAAACTCCGGCCAACGCAGCCGAAATTGAAAAGCTCGCTAATGATTTGATTACGGCGAGTTTCGTTTCGCCCACGCAGAAAAAATCGTTAGTAGACACTTTAGAAAAAATACGCATGAAGCCAACTAAATAAAGTGGTTAGGTAGATCGGGCTGATGGAATTTGATACAATTTCGGCAATATTTCTTTAGTGAACAGTTTTTATGGAATTCAATACTCAGCAAGCCATTCGAGAGATTAAACAATATTTGCTTAATTTGCAGGATCATATCTGTAAAGTCATCGAAGAGTTAGAGGGTGGAAGCCAATTTCAATCCGATGAATGGCAATATCAAACAGGGGGCGGAGGAAAAACTCGAATTCTCCGTAATGGTCAAGTTTTTGAACAGGCGGGGGTTAATTTTTCTAGCGTGCAGGGTCATGCATTGCCTAAAACGGCCACTGACCGCAGACCAGAATTGGAAGGAGCGGCATTTCAAGCTTTGGGCGTTTCTCTAGTGATGCATCCACGCAATCCCTATGTTCCTACCGCGCACGCCAATGTGCGATTTTTTGTGGCTGAAAAACCCGAACAAAAACCCATCTGGTGGTTTGGTGGCGGCTATGATTTAACTCCCTATTACGGATTTGAGGAAGACTGTCGCCATTGGCATCGGACAGCAAAAGAAGCGTGTGATCCTTTTGGTACAGATATATATCCTCGTTTTAAAAAATGGTGCGATGATTATTTTTTTCTGAAACATCGGAATGAGCCGCGCGGTATTGGCGGCCTTTTTTTTGATGATATCAATGAATGGGGATTTCCGACGAGTTTTGCATTTATGCAAAGTGTAGGCGATTCTTTTTTGCAAGCGTATTTACCGATTGTTGTGCGTCGCAAGGATCATTCTTACCAAACGAATCAGCGTGAATTTCAATTATATCGTCGTGGTAGATATGTGGAATTTAATCTCATTTACGATCGAGGTACTTTATTTGGCTTACAATCTGGTGGTCGTACCGAATCGATTTTGATGTCTTTACCGCCACAGGTGAATTGGCGCTATAATTGGAAACCGGAAGCGGCCAGTGCAGAAGCCGAATTATATGAAAAATATCTTAAAGCTAGAGAATGGATTTAGTCAGGGAGTAATGGATGATTAGAATAATCACGGTTGACGATATTCGTAACCTTATGCGAAAAGTCACTTTAAAAAATTTCATTTTACGTTTGCTTGATCGCTTAGAAAAAGATTTTTCGCGCTGGAATGAATTTGATAAAATTCCACGGCTTGCTAGTCATTATCCTCACGGAATTATTGAGCTAATGCCTATTTCTGACAAAGATTATTACGCCTATAAATTCGTAAATGGTCACCCAGGAAATCCACTGGAAAATAAACAAACTGTAGTAGCCATTGGTACTTTAGCGGACGTTAAAAGCGGTTATCCCGTGTTAATTTCAGAAATGACAGTGTTAACTGCGTTACGCACTGCGGCTACTTCAGCATTAGCTGCTAAATATTTAGTTGCTAAGAATGCGCATACATTTGGAATTATTGGCACCGGCGCACAAAGTGAATTTCAAGTTTTAGCACATCATTTTGCGCTTGGAATAAATAAAATTTTCTATTATGACATCGACGCTAATGCGATGCAGAAATTTTTTGAAAATTTACACACCTTTGGTTTAGAGTTGGAAGCTTGTCGCAGTGCTGAAGAAGTAGTGGCGAAAAGTCGAGTATTAACGACTGCCACTGCAAAAAAAGCTAATGCCAAAGTAGTGCATGCAGAGTGGGTGCAAGCAGGAACGCATATTAATGGTATTGGTGGAGACTGTCCTGGAAAAACCGAATTAGATCCGGAGCTTGTTAAAAATAGCAAAATTGTTGTGGAATATTCACTCCAAACTGAAAAAGAGGGTGAAGTGCAGCATATCGATCGTCATAAAATTTATGCTGAATTATGGGAATTGGTCACTGGAAAAAAACCGGGTCGTGAATCCGAGCAAGAAATTACATTATTTGATTCAGTCGGATTTGCTTTAGAAGATTATAGTATTTTACGTTTAGTTTATTCCTTAGCTGAAGAATATCATGTGGGACATATGTTGGATTTAATTCCAGGTGCTAAAGATCCGAAAGACCTGTATTCATTATTAAATTATAAGTAAGATTTTCTGATGCAAAGAGACTTTTCATTAAAAAAATTATTAAGATCATTAGAGGATTGTCCACTTTAATTTAATAGCGGTTTGCAACAATTCTTTGTCTGGTGAGGTGACCACTGGTAACCCAACCTGCTTCAGCAGGGGGATATCATTTTTGGAATCACAAATAGCAGCACAATTTTTTAAATTTAAATGGTATTTATCACAATATTGTTGCGCATATAATACTTTACGATTTTTGAATGGATGCATGGTGGGTAATCCAAAGCCGAAATAATTTTTTTTAATGATGGGCAGTGTTGAGATTAAATCATCAAAATGATAGCGATCAGCAATCGGTTGTGCCAGGATCTTTAAACATCCGGTTAATAAAACTAAGCGAGTTTCCGATGTTTTTATACTATTCACAAAATCCATGACATGCGCATTAAATATTTTAGAAAACTCCTCAGCAACAAATTCTTCAGCATACTCAGCAGCCGCTTTGAGATCTAATTTATAAAGATAACCCTTATTTAGTTGTGCGACGTCTGATTTATATCCCCAACGCAGAAAAAACAGCATAATCGCGATAAATTGCCGAGGACCAATGACTTTCCTTTGGCGCAAATATCTGAAAAAACGCAATTCCAAAGAGGGTTTTTGCGTTAAGGTGCCGTCTAAGTCTACAAATATACTATCCACGCATTTCCTTGGTATTGCGAACATATAAATAAAAATCGATAAACACAGGTAGGGCCCGAGCGATATTAATAATTACAATGACATACATGAATACGTCTCGAATTCCGATAAAAAGCGCGTGGTGTGCATGGTAGATGGACGTATAGTGTATTGCATAAATTAACATGGCGAGTAGGTAGGCAGTAAAAAAACCTTTTAAGGTAGCATAAACCCATCGAATAGTTGAGTTATCCACAATAGCAGTTAACCATCTCGATTTTAAGGTATTGAAACTTAAAGCGGAAATATTTTGTGACAACAAATAATTCCGAATCATATCGGTGAAGCTACCACGAACAATAAATAAAATAGGTAACCACAGTGGCACTAAGTGCAAATAGGTGAAGACCACGAATATACTGATTTCAGTAATACGGTCTACGGTAACGTCAAACATGGATCCTAAGGGTGAAGCGCAATTGAATTTTCGTGCTACATAGCCATCTAAGATATCCATTAAATACATAATAGTTCCCACCAGATACGCCCATATTAGAACGGCTAACGATTTTGATAGTAACATATAACAAAGTATGATTAATAAGAAAAAGCGAACCAAAGTAACTAAGTTAGCCATAAATTTATTTCACTATGAAATTAAAGTTAAGTAAATAATTTCCAAACACGCCAATTAAAATATGTGAAAAAGATACGCCTACCAAAGTTTGTTGACGATTATACAACCATCCCCAATAAAGCCCGAATATAAAAACCACGATGACAAATAAAAGCGAAATTTGAATATGCATGATGGCAAATAAAAGGTTGGCTATTAAAATAGTATTTAATGTTCGATGTTTTCCGGTAAGCATTTCTTGTAACTGACTTTGAACTAAGCCGCGCGCAATGAATTCTTGCACAAAAGCAAAAACCGCATACAGCACGATAAAAAAACTAAGTAGAGAAGCGCTAGTAGTAGATCGGTGAGCAGGTGTTAAACTAGCAGAGGGATTAAATAAAGACTCGGTATGAAATTTTGGAAATAAAGTAATTAAACCTAATTTGATAAACAAAAGTAATAGCATGATGAGTAAGGTGACCCAGATGGTTTCAAGAATATCAGACTTCCAGTTTTTGATAGTTAAGCCAAAATTTTGTAGGGGTTTTTTGGAGATTTTGATGTAATAAATTGCAGCGCAAGCTAAAATAAATAATAAGGTAACTGATGTGATCGTAGAGATAAGAGAGTGCTGTATAATTTTAATAATGAGATGTAAGAAATATACATATAAAGATAGCATTACTGTAATTAAAATTAATAAACGCGAACTATCTAATAATTTACGCTGTAAGGTAAGCTTGTCATTGAGGGTTTCAATTAAATAATTATTTCTTTTAATAATGCGCGTATTTACCGTTTTAAATAAACAGTGTGTGAGATTTAAATAGAAATTAAATGGTTGAATTTCAATGCCGGTCTCAAGATGAAATTTTTGCATTAAATCAGCTAATCTTTTCTCTGAGGTAAAGTCGGGTTTATGAAATACTAGCAATACTACATCGGTTTCGGCTTTAGCGGTGGCAGAGGTAAGTGTATCGGCAACGAAAGTCATTTCACCCACAATTTCGTTGGTCGACACGTGAGATACGCTAAATTTTGTTTTCTTCCCGATGATTATATCTATTGTGCCACTGCAGATGAGATAGAGATTATGCAGTTGCTTATTTTCATAGAAGATAACAGTATTCTTTGAGTAATATTCAGTCTTAGCCGTGTACGCTAAAAATTGACGTTCAGCTAAACCCAATGATTTAAATATGAGGGTTGAATTGATGATATTTAATTTTTCGTCAAATGATAATGCTTGCATATTTTATCTGTTAGGATTTGTAATGGATAATATCGTCTTCTTCCAAATAATCTCCGAATTGAATTTCAACTATTTCTAATATGTCGCTGTTGGGATTAATAACTTGATGCTTTTCATTTTTTTCTATGTAAAGTGTTTCTTGTGTGTTTAAAGTCCCTTGCAATTCTCCTTTGTGAAATTTTGCGGTTCCTTGCACAACAATCCAAAATTCAGCGCGATGCTGATGTGATTGCAATGAAATTTGCGAGTAGGGTAGGAGATAAAGCTTTTTGATTTGATAGCCTTTCCCCTGCGTTAGAGATTCATAATAACCCCAGCGCTTAAACACTTTCACAGTTCCCTCGGACTGATTTTTCAAGAACTTACGTAAATATAGCAGGGATTTAAAAATCGGGTGTTCAAATTTGTAGCAGGGATCGAAGATCCGGACTACGTTTTTTATTTTTTTAAAATAAGACGGACCCATTCATCTTGTATTTTTGCGGATTGAATTTTAAAGTGTGGCGCATAAGCTTGGGCAATTTGATTGATCTCGGGGGCTAATATTCCAGATAATACGAGAGTGGCATCTTTGTCAGCTAATGCGATAATTTTAGGCGCTAAAATTATTAATGCTTGCGATAAAATATTAGCAATGATGAGAGACGCCTTAATTTTTGGCATATCCTCTTCTAGTGAAATATGCAATTGATCAGCAGCAATGGCGTTTAAATTTGCATTATTTTCGCAGGCCTGCACAGCCTGAATATCATGATCAATCGCATAAACCGATTTGGCGCCTAATATACAGGCGGCTAGTGCTAAAATACCTGACCCGCTGCCGTAATCAATAACGGTTAAATCACGCGGTGGATGTTTGGCTAACCATTCCAAACAAAGAGAAGTAGTCGGATGTGTGCCGGTTCCAAAGGCTAAACCTGGATCGATTTTAATAATATCTCCGTAATAATGCGAACTATCACACCAGCTCGGTAATACCCATAAAGATTTGGCGAAATACCGGGGTGGAAAATTTTGTTGAGTTTTGCGGACCCAGTCTTCTTCTTGTAGATGAGAAATTTTATATTCAAAGGGATGCTTAATTTCACGTTTAACTTGCTCTGCTAAGTCTTTTAAATCAATTTCTTCGGAAAATAATGCTAAAATTTGCGTGTCATTCCAAAGAGGCGATTCTTCGGGTAATACTTGAAATAATGGTTGTTCGCCGGCATCTTTTAAACTGACCGAGAGTGCTCCGAGTTCATGCAGTAAATTTGCGAATAATTCAACATATGCAGATTGCGTATTAATTTCTAATTGCTGCCACATATAATTTATTTTAAACCCAGCTTTTCTTCGAGATAATGAATATTTTGCTCGCCTTTGATAAAAGCGGGATCGTTCATTAAATCTTGATGCAATGCGATATTACTTTTAATACCTTCAATCACTAATTCGCTTAATGCATTGCGCATGCGAATAATAGCAGTTTCTCGGGTATCGCCGTAGGTAATGAGTTTTCCAATTAATGAATCATAGTAAGGCGGTACACGATAACCGCTATAAAGATGCGAATCCATGCGCACACCAGGTCCTCCTGGAGCATGATAGACCTCAATGACGCCGGGTGAAGGCATAAAATTTTTGGGGTCTTCCGCATTAATTCGACATTCAATGGCGTGCCCTTTAATTTTAATATCGCTTTGTTTAATACTTAATGGTAAACCTGCGCTAATGCTAATTTGTTCTCTAATAATATCGATGCCGGTAATCATTTCTGTTACCGGATGCTCGACCTGTATCCGTGTATTCATTTCAATAAAATAAAATTTTCCGTTTTCATATAAAAATTCGAAAGTTCCGGCGCTAGCATAATTGATGTCTAAGCACGCTTTAACACAAAGTTCACCGACCTGTTCGCGTTGCTGTGGTGTAATTCCGGGTGCAGGTGCTTCTTCCAAAACTTTTTGGTGACGACGTTGCATTGAACAATCACGTTCACCTAAATAAATTGCATGACCTTGACCATCGGCGAGCACTTGAATTTCAATATGGCGCGGATTCGCGAGGTATTTTTCCATATAAACTTCATCGGTACCAAACGCAGCTGCCGCTTCTGTACGTGTCATTGCAATTGAATTTAATAATTCAGATTCTTGTTTGACGACACGCATACCACGTCCACCACCGCCACCTGCCGCTTTAATTAAAACGGGATAACCAATTTGTTCCGCTAATTTTAAATTATGTTCTTCATTTTTATCGAGCGCACCATCGGAGCCGGGAATTGTGGGAATACCTGCCTTAGTCATAGCTTTAATTGCCGATATTTTATTTCCCATCATTCGTATGATATTGGGTGGAGGACCAATAAAAGTAAATTCGCTATCTTCCACCTGTACGGCAAATTCAGCATTTTCCGCTAAAAATCCGTAACCAGGATGGATGGCATCGACATGCGTAATTTCAGCAGCACTAATTATGGCGGGAATATTTAAATAACTATCTGCACTGTTAGCGCGACCAATACAAACCGCTTCATCGGCTAAACGAACATGCATGAGATCTTTGTCGGCTACCGAATAAACGGCTACCGTTTTAATTCCTAATTCTTTACAAGCACGATGAATACGTAAAGCAATTTCGCCTCTATTCGCTATGAGGACTTTTTTAAACATGGACATGCGTGGTTACTCTTCGATAATAAATAATGGCTGATCATATTCCACGGGTTGCTCGTTATCAACGAGGCGTGCGCTGACCACGCCGGCCTTATCGGCTTCAATTTTATTAAACATTTTCATGGCTTCGATTAAGCACAGAGTCTCGCCGATGGATACACGTTGACCTACGTCTACAAAAGGTTTTGCGCCTGGAGAAGGGGCAATATAAACCGTGCCAACCATAGGGGCTTTAACTTCATAACCTTGATGATGCTGTTTGGGGGTGGGTGCAGATTCTATACCAGCAGCGAGAGAAGCTGAATTGACGGGCATAGGCATTAGGGGGGCAAGGGGAGGCTGGGAGGCCACTTGGCGACTAATCCGTACAGACTCTTCTCCGGATTTTACTTCGATTTCACCGATACCCGTTTCATTGATGAGTTCGATTAACTTTCTGATTTTTCGAATATCCATTAATTTCATAACCTCTTAGAATAAGAATAGACCAAAAAATACGCAATTTTGATGGAATGTAACCCTAACTTCATTCTTACATGATAGGATAATTTTGTCTAGATTACGGAATTTCCCTGCAAGATCGCGGCAGATATAGTTTTTTACGTGTCCTTCAAAATGATGAGCTTAGGGGGATTTGAGATTTTCTGGGTTGGAGTCTACCTTGCTAGATGGTGGCTGTCTACTCTTTACGGTTGAGGAGCGCCGAAAGTTGCTCTGCCAGTCTTTTAGCGGCTATTTCGCCGACGATTCGCGCTGATTTAACCTCTTTTCCTTCGCGATTAAAAAATATTAAAGTGGGGGGAGCCACCACTTTCAGCTTCTTTTCAAGCTTTTGGTTTGAGGGTGTAGAGGTAGTGACATCTGTGCGCAATAACACAAAGTTTTGGAGTAACTCTTTAACTTTGGAATCAGAAAAAGTGTAGGCATCCATTTGCCGGCAAGATACACACCATGTGGCGTAGAAATCTAACATGGCAGGCTTATTCAAACTTTTTGCGTTTTCTAATTGAGTATTTAATTCTGCGAGGGAATTAACTTGAATAAACGTTAAATTGTTTTGTTGTATTTGTTTAATGGGAATGGGATTTAATGGATTAGTTTGTCCGAGTAACGCGCCGATTAAAAGTATAACACCATAAACGAATATCAAAATTCCAAATAATTTACTGACCCATTGACTAGGAGTTTGAACGTTGGTAAAGGTTCGCATGGCAATCGCGCAACCTATAGCAAGTATCGCCCAAAGAATCATTGTTATTTGCCCCGGCAAAATGCGAGATAGCAACCAAATTGCCACGCCGAGCATCATTACGCCTAAAATGCATTTAATGACATTCATCCAGTGGCCTGCTTTAGGTAATAATTTCGCACTGGATGCACCAATAATAAGTAAAGGCACACCCATACCGAGGCCCATAAAAAATAAAGCGCATGCGCCTAAAAGCGCGTTACCGGTATCACCAATATAAATAATCGCGCCCGCTAAAGGGGGAGTGACGCAAGGAGAGAGAATTAATGTTGATAAACACCCCATCACGGCAGTTCCTAAAAAGGAGCCGTGTTTTTGCTCATTACTTAATTTAGCGATTTTGCGGCGTAAAGTTTCTGGAAGTTGTACGCTAAAAAAACCAAACAACGATAATGCCATCGCGATGAAAATCAAACTAAATATTCCAATAACCCAGGGATTTTGTAAGAAGGCTTGAATACGACCCCCAATTAATCCGATAATAATGCCTAAAACAGCGTATGTGAGCGACATTGCAAATACATATATGAATGAAAGCGCAAATGATCGAGCATGAGAAATTGTTTTTTGTCCTAAGATAATGCTCGATAAAATGGGAATCATCGGCAATACACAAGGTGTTAATGATAATAATAATCCCAGTAGAAAAAACACACCAATAATCGAAAATAATTTCTTATCTTTTAAAGTTTGCATTATTTTATTCTGATCAGATTCAGAAGAAGTTGTTGCAGCTGTAGTAGTAATTAGTGTGGTTTTATCAGTTAAATTAATAGTGGCGTTTTTAATTTGTTCGGGATAACAGATGCCTAATTCAGAGCACCCTTGATAACGCACTTCTAATTTTAATTTATTTTGTGAAGTTTGTGTCGACTGTAAAGGCAGCACAATATTAAATTGACCAGTAAAAGCTTTCATTTTTTCACCGGTAGGATAGACTTTATAAAAAAATTGATCTGGGAATTGAGGTGGTCCCAGTTTTATATGAGACGCATCAATTAATTTAAATTGAAATTTATTTGCATACAAATAATATTCGGGCGCAACGATCCAAGATGTGATAATCGAGTTATTTTGAATATGTGCACCCGTAAATCGAAAAGCAGAATCGGCGGGTAATGGTGAAGGTTGCGCAAAAATTTTATCGCAATTTATCATTAGGAAAAGAATAAGGAATGAAATCTTAAATGTTAAGAATAATCGTGCTACTATCTGCTTACCAATAATCATTTCAAATTGCTCAACATGGCCAACAAGGAAGTCAACATGCGAATCTGCATGCTTATTGTCAACCGGAGTTTATTAGTTGTCATTTTTGAGATCATAAGCATTCGAGGCAGCGCTGGCAAGACATATTGCAAGGAAAAATATGCATAGTTTGCGCTGGATTAAATACTCATTGCTTGCGATCAGCGTTTTTTCAGCGAGTGCCTACGCTATTAATGGTGCGAGTGGGGGAAATGGACACGGGGGTAGTGGCGGCAATAATGATACTGGGTATTTTCGTGTGAGCCGCCATGCTACTGAGCCGATTTATCAGACACCAGGCCAGGACTTTAAACTTTACTATCATGGTTATTATCAAGCTGATTTTATGCGTTTTCATAACGTATTGTTACCGGATTCTGCGAATTATCGTGCGGGTAAAAACGTCTTTCTAATCACATTATTTAAAAAACTAAATATAGATTTGGGCTACGATTTCGGAGGGCGTAAGGTCAATGAAATATTTATGTTTTATGACTGGAAACATTTGCGGGTCGACGTCGGACATATTTCACCAATTTATGCGTTTTTAAATACGATATCAACACCCTATTATTCGTTCTTAGAACTTCCGATGATTGAAAATGCTTTTACACCCAGTTATCGAATGGGCACGCAATGGATTTATCACAATGATCCTATCGCTTTTTCTCTAGGTGTCTATGGTCGCCGAATTGGTTATCAATACACAGGTATGCGTACATCTGGAATTTTCAATGGTGTTTACGCGCCGATTAATGAACCTAGAAGGTTGTTGGTGTTTAACTCTGCGCTTTGGTATCAAGGAACAGCATCAGATCCTGGCTCGCATGCAGCTACATTTGTTGCGGCACCCCTGGCTTCTCCACGATTTGGTTTTACCTTAATTGGTATTAACCCACCCAACACGACCAACTTTCTCACCGCGACCGAAGAAGTTGCAGGTATGAAAGGCTCATTGACGATGATCGCCGGTGTTAACCGAACATGGGTAAAACGTTTAGCCGGCAATCCCAGCCCGACCTTTGGGGGTTGGTTTTGGTTAATGAATTATTTCCTAACTGGGGAATCGCGTGTTTTTTCATTAATTGATGGTAGCTTTGTAGGTATTACACCGATCTTGCATGAGGGGGGCGCTGTAGAGATATCTTTGACTGCAGATTATATTAACTTAAATAGCCAAGGTTTAGTGGGCGGAAGAGAGTTGAATTGCGGCGTTTCGTTAAACTGGTACCCCGCCCCGCATACCAATTTTCGTTTCGAATATGTCATTGCGCGCGCAACGCCTGCTTTTAATGGGACTAATCAAACCGCCAGCATCGTTGCTCTTCGGATACAGACAATGTGGTAATGAAATCTTTAAAGAAAGTAATCATTTTTATTTTTTTTATGTTTAGCACTGTTTTTGCTGACTTAAATCCAAAATATACTGACATCGATGCAAAATATAAAGCGCTAACGCCGCGGGATGATCCCAATATAGAAAGACGCCCACTTCATTTATTGCCCGGATTGCAATTATATTCTTTAGGCTATGCGCAAGCCGATTTTATGACCTTTGGAAATAAATATTTACGAGATTCAGCTAATTGGCGTAATGGCAGAATTTTATTGGATTTTGATTTTGTTAAAAAATTCGATTTTTTATTTGGTTATAACTTTGCAGTTAGAAGATATAACGAACTTATGTTCCGTTTTAACGTTAAAAATTTAACGATTGATATCGGACAAATGCAACCAGTTTTTGCATTGGTAGATGCAGTGGCAGCTCCGTATTTTTCATTTTTAGAAATTCCTTTAGTGATTAATGCGTTTAGACCCCGATTTCGTGTGGGAACACAATGGACTTATCATAATGCGCCAATAAATTTTTCTTTAGGAATTTATCACCCGCGCATTGATTATCCTCCTCCTGGTGAAAATGGAGCGGTGGTAGCTAATTTTGTTTATGCGCCATTTAACACGATTAGGCACGTTTTATTATTTAATACTGCTGCGATGTATGAAGCAGTGAGCTCTAATCCTAAATTAAATCCAGCTTCATTTTCACCGCCGCCGCTTACTCTGCCTTACGATCAAAGCACTTTAATTGCTGTTTCGGTACCAAATTCAAAAAATTACGTTGTTTCACATAATGAAGTTGCAACTACCCTGGGTTCGATGACATTAATTGGGGATTATTCATTTATTCGAGTTAATCGAGTCGCAGGGTACCCTTCCGCAAATTATAGAGGTTGGTTTATTTTATTTAATTATTTTTTTACCGGAGAAAGCAGGGTATTTTCTTTAATGAATGCGAGTTATTTAGCAATTACTCCTATCCGACATAAATATGGTGCGATCGAACTTTCTTTGATTTATGATTATTTAAGTTTAATGAGCGCGAATATTGTGGGAGGGCGCGAGACGGATTATGGTATTAGCATAAATTGGTATCCTGTACCGCATGCTAATTTTCGACTCCAGTATGTTCGAGCAATGGCGGAGCCCAGCAATATCGGTTCTAATCAATTTGCTAATATCGTTGCTTTGCGGATGGAAATCATATGGTAAAACATTAATAATTTCTTAATTAAAATTCTAGATTTAAATCTGGGTAAATTTCATATTTCTGTAACAATTAATCTTTACACTAAAATCAAATTTTAATTCTGGAATTGAGATATGGTATTAGCGGTTGAAACTCCTGAAAAAAAAGAATTAGTAAGTTTTATCAAGCGCTTAAGGCGATTACGAAATTACGATATTGCGATCTTAGTGGCTTCCTTATTAGGCATCAGCCTGGCTGTTTTACTGAATATCATGGGGGCGCACTCGATAGATGAGCTGGCCAACACCTTATTGAACTTTCTCACCGAGCGTCAGGGCTTGGTGGAAGCTTTATTTGATTTTGGTATTTTAGCAATGAGTGTGTCGGCTTTAAGTTATTTGGGTCGTTGCGTTGATTTGATGACGCAAGAAAATACTTTTTTTCACAGTCTCGTTCCTGCTCAATTAACTGCGACAGACAAAAAATTAAAAAAAGAATTCAATGATCAATTTTATCGAAATTATGGTTCTGTGCTAGGAGTGGGGATTGCTTTAGCGTTTTCAGTAGCGCTTTTGGTTTTACTGTTATTAAATGGATTTAATGTCGCTATTTTCTTAACAATTTTAACCGGTACTATTTTATTTATTGGTGCTATTTCGGGATTATTTTCGCGATTAGGACAGGTTGCAGATTACTATCATATTAATAAAACCGTTAATCATAATTATGAATTGGCTATTTTAACTTCATTCGTGTTAAGTGTTATTCCTTGCATAATGTTAGGATTGAGTTGTACGGTTTGTTCGCCACTATCTATTTTTATTTTAGTAGCGACTATGGTGGTATTAATCAGTAATTTAACTTCGATAGGACATTATATTGGTCGCAGTTTAGATTATTTTACTGATAATAGAAGTTTATTATTTTTTAAATCGCAAAAACCAAAAATTCAACTTGAAAAACGTTATGAAAATATTGCCACCGCGATAGGGTTGGGGATGGGTTTAGTTTTGGGAGTGACTATAGTAGCGCTTGGAATTTGTATGCCGGCATTTTTGTTAGCATTACCGGTTTTACTTAAAACACCACTCATTGTTTTATTATCTATGAATATGTGCACCAGTATTGCAGCAAGAATTGGCCGCATTCTGGATCGAGTTTATTCGATTGAAGAAACCACCGAGGTGATGCAGGAATTAATTAACATTGAAGATGCGTCTGCAACAACATCGACTCTAACGTTAAGCCAGGCCCGAATGCGCAGCTAAAAATAGTGTTATCATGTTCCGGTTGGTCATCCCAAATCGCTTTTAGAACAAATATAATTGTAGCAGATGACATATTGCCGTATTTTTGTAAGACTGCATAGGCGTAACGATTATCGTGTGTCGTTATATTTAATTCCTTTTCGCATGCCTGCAGAATTTTGATTCCGCCCGGATGGATAGCAAATAAATCTATGTCCTCGAAATTAAGCTGATACTGATTTAGTAATTTATGCGCAAAGGCGACAATTCCAGTTTGAATAATGTCGGGAACATAAGAGCTTAATACAATATCAAATCCATTATCACCGACATGCCAAGCCATTTCTTGGCTGCTTTGCGGTAATAAATCACAATGAAATCCTTGTAAGTTAAAATATTTTTCCTGCTCTGGATTACTTTCGATTAAAACAGCGCCAGCGCCATCGGAAAAAATAGCATTTGCAATAAAATTATCGGTACTGGTATTTTTTTGTAAGTGAATTGTGCATATCTCAACTGAAACGACTAAAACTTTAGCGTTGGGTTCACCCTGACAAATGGCATGCGCCATTTTAATGCCGTTAAATGCGCCGTAGCAACCCATAAAATTAATTGCCGTGCGTTTAACAGAAGAAGATAAATTTAATTTTTGTGTAATTTCGATATCGATGCCGGGTGCATACATTCCAGTGCAACTGACAGTAATGAGATGTGTAATTTGATTTATTTCAAATGTGGAATTTTCAAAACAATTATTTATAGCTTCGAGTGCTAGATTCAAGGCATTTTCTTTATAGAGTCGCATTCTTGCTGAGGTAGTTGGAAAAGTCTCGTCCGGGTTATTAGGAAAAAAATCAAATTGTCCAGGCTCCTTGCAATAATCACTTAACACGCTATGCCGTTGCTGAATTCCAGTTCCACGATAAATTGACTTTAGTAGCCTTTTTTCCGCAGCCGTTAAATGTAAGCCGGCGGCGACTAATTCGGCAGTATCACTTTGTGTTCTTCGATAATAAGGATTAGCAGTGCCAATAGCGGTTATTGCAATATCCATTTACTGACCTTATTTCCTATTTTAAGATTACAGCAGGATATACCAAACTGATTTTAAGTGCTATAGCCTAGCTTACGTAAAAAGAAACGACTCATATTTTGATGATGGGATAATAATGAAAGAATCGGTAATCCTAGATGCGGACGCATTAATAAATAATGCCAAGCTTGACTTAACCAGAGTTGAGTTTGAATGATTTGTAACGAAGATTTTTGATACGCTAGAAATTTATTTTGCTGATAAAAATCTGCAGCATGAATCGCGCTAAGAATGCTATGTGCGAAACCAAAACCAATTGCAGGTGGAAAACTCGCTAGGGCATCACCAATCCAATATGTGTGTGGCCAATGTGGATTTTTTTTACGGCCAAATTTAGGTGCGCAGCCCTCTAGCATAGTAGTAGTTGCTAAATCGATAGCGGGGAATATTCTCTGCAATAAAGCATGGGTAGAATCAATTTTATCATTTGCAAGACATGCACAATTACTCATATTATTTGTAATGGGAATTAAACCCGCATATGCGTTTTGCGCGCTATACATTAACAAAGTCTCTGCTTCGCGTATTTCTGGCCAATGAAATTTAATGGCGCGATATTTAAAATTTTGTGAGTGCTGATTTAATCGACCGGTAGCGATAATTGCAGTTTGTGCTGTAATTTCATGGCCGTCAATTAATTTAAAAATATGCGGAGTGACTTCGGTGGCTGGAATTATTTTATCGATGCGAGTATTTTCTAGAATGCGTCCCTGCAATGTTCTCGCCCGTTTGGCGAGTTGAAGTTCCACTTCTGAACGTGCCATTGCGCCAGCCTCGCGTGGGAAATTGAGGGCGAATTTTTTCTGTTGCGTATAGAAATGAACTTGCTGGATATTTTGGATTGGGCCAATTTCCCAGCGCTGTAATTGTTCTACAACGGGTGGTGCTAGAAATTCACCGCAGATTTTGGGAGTTCCGATTCTCCCGCCTTCAATGAGGAGTGTTGAGATTCCTCTATCCAATAAGGCGTTTAAGCAACTGAGGCCGGCGACCCCTCCCCCTAAGATTACAATTTTTTCCATAGAATCACTCTCCAACGAAATGGGAAACGCCATTGAATTTTATAATGCGAAATTCCAGCGTGTTTTAATACACGCTGCCATTCTATGCGGGTAAATCCGCGGCGAATGGAGATCAAACCATCATGAGTTATGAGTCGATTGCGAAATAAAATAGGACTTAAAAATCGATACAGATGATAAGCGATACGATGTCGATGCAAATCATTAATAATGACGGCTTGGCGACAGGTTTGTAGTGATTGTTGCAAAAACAAACTCAGCTGCTCGTCAGTTAAATGATGACAAAGTAAGGTGGCTAATATGACATCTGTGCTGTTGGCAGGTAATGTTAATTGCGGTTGTGACGGAATTTCAAAACTGATCTTTGTGGTTTTTTGGATTTTCCAATTTTGCAGCTCAGAGTTTGCGAGTTTGATTGCGGCTTCACTGATATCTGTGCCTTTGAATTGCATATTCGGATAATGCTTACTCAAATGCAGCACGAATAAACCATTGCCGCAACCGATATCCAATACGGAAATCGTTTCTGCAAATTGTTTTAGAATTCGTTTCGTATCTGCAAAAAAACCCAAGAATCGATTCACAGCAAATAATTTTTGCATGCATTGTTGATATTCTAGTTCGGTGTAATAGTCTGGACCTAAGTCGATCCATTCTTTTTCGGTGGAGCGTTGGGTTAGCATTTTAATCCTTGTGAAGATAAGTTATTTGCAGGTTATTTTAGATTTTACTATGATAGATTATTGTTTTCATGGATATAACCCACAGGACAAAAAAATATGTTAAAACGTGCTGGATCTTTAGCTTTTATTCTTGTCACTTTATTTTTCTTTTTTGTAATGCCATTACGAATAGTCGCTGCAAATGAACTTACTGCTTTGCCCCTGGACCTGAATTATGACGCTCAAAATCAGCAGCGTATCGATCAATTTCTCAAATCCAATAAAGGTGGAGTCGCGGTATTCGATGCTGATGGAACCCTGTGGGCAGATGATGTTGGCGAGGCTTTTTTCCGTTGGTTAATCGCCGCGCGTAAATTAAAAAATGTAAATTATAATCAAAATATCTATGCTGAATATGAAAAACGCGTTGCCCAGGATAAAGCGGCAGGCTATGCATGGGCAGTCACGATGATGGCGGGACTGGCTGAAAGCGATGTGAAACGCTGGGCGGCAGAATTTTTCGCTAACAATTTTATGACCCGAGTCTATAAGCCACAGCGCGCATTAATTTCTCGTCTTAAACGCGATGGTTTTAAAGTGTGGGTAATTTCTGCGAGTAACCGTTGGATTTTACAAGCCGCTTCACGTTATATTGGCGTTGATGCATCACAGATAATTGGCATCGATCTCGTCGTCAAAAATGGAGTTTTAACCAATCAATTACACGGTCCCGTTACATTCCGCGAAGGCAAGGTAAAGGGAATTGAACTTTACGTTAAAACCCGACCTTTATTTGCTGCCGGTGATAGCGATGGTGATCAGCAAATGCTGGAATATGCGAGTAAATTGAGTGTGTTTATTAAGCATGATCCTAACCAAAATGACACCATGACTGCATTGGCCAAAAAAGATAATTGGATAACACAATATTTTCCTTTATTGCAACCTTGGCAAGCTAATACCAATCCAGCGCCGCAATAAAATAAAACTCATTGCTTGGGAACGATCGTAATATCGCCATCTTTTTCTAAGATGGCGTATTTTATTTGTTGCATGCGTTCTAATCCATGTGCTTTGCGTGCAGCTTCTAAGATGTCTGCGTCATTAATTTTAGCTTTATGCATTATCTTTTCTAGTGGTTTGCCTTGATTAACGACTATTAATGGCGATCCTTCAATGACGCGATCAAAAAGCGCAAATTTATTTTTTAAGTAAGCAATTATAATATTTAAGACGACGAAGGTAAGAATAATAATTACTGCATTTGTTATCGAATAATCGTTGCTGGTTATGGCCTGCTGTGTGGAGTCACCCACTATAAGCAGTAAAATAAAATCAAATGTTGTCATTTCTGACATCGTGCGATTGCCGGCAATACGAATTACAAATAACAAAAATAGATACATAAATAAAGCGCGGCCGATTGATCCCATACATTATTCCTTATGGAAAAATAAACTGTTTAAAAGCCAAAGTACGTGTATTTGAGCTAAAACTTGCGGTTAGATTTCCAATTTCTATTGGTTCCAATAAAATTTGAATGAGAAGCGGACTATTTTCAAGGGCGCGAAAATGATAAATAATTTTATCTTTTTGAACTTCTGTAAATAAGGGTGTAGGTGTAATTTGTTTTATATAAATGTTATTTAAATAACGATTATTAATTGCTAAAATTCCAGAGTCTGAATGAACCCTGATGGTTGTAAGGGCATCTTCACGGCCAAATTTATCGTATTCTATCCAAAAGTTTGAATTTTTATTGCCTACGATATTTAAACCCAAAATACCGTAACCCGTAAGCCCAAAGAGTGCGGCGATTAAAATGAGAATTAAAATGAAATAAGTAAAGGTTTGTAATTTCCATAAAATAGGATTGGGTTTTAGCGCTTGCTCTTCAATTTCGAGGCTGCCAATCCGTTTGATCGCCATAATACTTCCAAAACTTGGATAAATAATTGAAATTAATATAACATAATCTAATTATAATCCCATAGAGGGAATACTATGAGAAAGATACGCACTTTTTTCGCTGCTAGTTGGATTTTTCTATCCCCTATTATTTTTGGTGAACCCAAATTACCGCTAGAGAAAATTAAATTACCAGCCGGATTTAGCATTAGCATTTTCGCAGAAGTTCCTAACGCGCGCTCAATGACTTTATCTCCTAATGGCACTCTATTTGTCGGCACTCGCCAAGAAGGCAAAGTATTTGCGGTGGTTGATCGCAATGGGGATCACAAGGCCGATGAAGTCATAACGATTGCGGAAGGGTTAGATACCCCGAATGGTGTGGCATTTCGTGATGGTGCTTTATACGTAGCAGAAATTAAGCGAATTTTGCGTTTTGATAATATCGAAAAAGATTTAAAAAATCCGCCCAAACCAGTTGTTGTTAGTGATGCTTTTCCCAGTGAGCCTCATCACGGTATGAAATTTATTGCATTTGGGCCGGATGGGTTATTGTATGTGCCGGTGGGGGCGCCCTGTAATATTTGTTTGCGTGATCCTAATACGTTTGCTGTACTTAAACGCATGCAAGCAGATGGTAAAGGACTCGAAACTTATGCACGTGGCATACGAAATACCGTGGGTTTTGATTGGCATCCAAAAACTAAAAAATTATGGCTTACCGATAATGGTGCGGATTGGATGGGGAATAATATTCCGCCCGATAAATTAAATTATGCGCCAAACCCTGGATTGAATTTCGGTTATCCTTATTGTCATGGGGGTGATATTCCCGATCCGATTTATGGAAGTAAATACAAATGTAGTGATTTCACGCCACCCGCGCAAAAATTAGGTCCGCATGTGGCTGCATTAGGAATGCGATTTTATACGGGAAAAATGTTTCCACAACAATATCACGATCAAATTTTTATTGCTGAACATGGTTCGTGGAATCGGAGCGTACCTATCGGATATCGTGTGACATTAGTAAAACTCAAAAATGATCGACCCGTTGCTTACGAAGTTTTTGCGGAAGGTTGGCTGCAAGGATTTTTAGCTTGGGGCAGACCGGTTGACGTATTAGTGATGCCAGATGGTGCTTTATTAGTATCAGATGATAAAGCTGGCGTGATTTATCGAATTAGTTATAAAAAATAAAAAGAGTGGATTAGAAATTATTTCTAATCCACATACCCGAAGCTTGGATTAAGGACAAGTGACATTTCTAGTATCGGTACCGCCAGTATAAGTTCCTGTTACATGTAGAACGATATCTATATCTGAGTTATCGGCCGTATAATGACAATTGAGTGGAACGGTTTTTTGTGCATAGAGACCAGGAATAGTGGCTGCAAGAATCGTTAAGGTTTTTCCTGCATTGAGTTTAAATACAGCAGGTGCGCCCACATGAGATCCTTTATTATATGCGTATACGGTGTTCTGTGGTTCGCCCGTAATTTGACTTACTAGCTTTAAATTTTGGTAGGGTTCAGAATTGCCCACTATTAAACTCGGTGACACGGTGATCGTGGCTGCTAATGCTGAACAAGACAGTAATGATAGCGCGGCTGCAATACATAATTTTTTCATTGATAGTTTCCTCTGCTTAAATTTTAGCTGTTCATTATAGTGCCACATGACCGCCGCGTCTACCCCGAAAAATACGGGGGTCTTTATATTTTGTTTAATATATTGCCATTCATGACGATGAATTATATAATATTTGAGCTTATTCAATAAAATATGATCAAAATGTGAGCAAATATTGGCTAGAACAGAGAAAAGTTTAGGAGCTACGTTAAAGGAGACCTTTGGTGGAGCCGTAGGAAACTCCATTGAATGGTATGACTTTGCTGTGTTCGGATTCTCAGCGCCAATCACCGCTCACCTATTCGTTTCGGCTTCCAATCACTTATTGAGCATCTTCTATGTTTATTTATTGTTTGCGTTAGGGTTTATTTCACGTCCGATAGGCAGTTTTATTTTCGGTTACATCGGTGATAAATACGGACGCACGGTAACTTTAAAATTAACCGTGTGGTTGATGTCGGTGCCGACCGTATTACTAGGATTAATGCCGACCTATGCGACATTAGGTATAGCAACGCCAATTATTATTGCCTTTTTACGTTTGATGCAGGGGCTTGCTATGGGGGGTGAATTTACTGGATCGATTATCTATCTTGCTGAATCTGCACCCTCAAATCGTCGTGGTTTATTTGCTAGTTTTGGTTATATGAGTACAACGGCAGGAATCTTATTGGGATCGGCCATTGTTGCCCTAAATCATCATTTATTCTCCATGCAACAAACTTTGGAATGGGCGTGGCGATTACCCTTTCTATTTGCTTTATTGCTGGGTATCACAGCTTATTTTTTAAGAAAAAATCTTCCAGAACCTGAGTTCATGAAAAGACGTGAGAAACCCACATATAATCCGATTTTATTGGCTTTTAAACAAAATAAACCTTCTATATTTAAAACTATCGGTTTAAATATATTTAATGCCATAGGTTTTTATGTATTTTTTATTTTTATGGTTACTTATTTTTCCACGCTATTACATTTTGAAATGAAGTTTGCTTTGCTTTTAAATACGTTATGTTTATTAATATTAATGTTGACTATACCGATAGCTGGCTTGATTTCTGATATTTATTCTCGGAAAAAAATTCTCTTAATTGCTACGACATTATTATTTATTTTAATCGTGCCCGCATTTAGTTATTTTTCTAATACTCATGTGTGGCTATCCAGTTTGATTATGGTAGTTTTGACAGTATTATTTGGTTTTATCCAGGGATCTTTACCAGTCACCTTTGTTGATCTATTCCCGCCGCAAACTCGTGCCAGCGGATTATCGATCAGTTTTAACATCAGTAATGCTATCTTTGGTGGTACAGCGCCTGCCGTCGCGATGTGGTTAATTAGTTTTAATGGTGGCAAATTTTATGGATTAACCGCTTATTTAATGATTGCTTTGCTTATTTTTGTGTTGACCACGATAACCTTGACTCAAACTGGGCGTCGGACTGATACGTAGTCTGGATCTGCGATCCAGGCAACTAATTTGGAGTGTTAACAGGTGTCTGCAAAAAAGGACCAGCAAACTTTAGAAAATGAAATTGCGCTATTGCGTCAGAAACTATCTGAAGCTGAAGATATTTTGCGCGTTATTAGAGTCCAGGAACAAATCTTTACTTCGAAAGACGCTGATTATCTATATCGTATTTTAGTAGAAACAATGAATGAGGGCGCACTGACTTTAAGTCATGATGGGACCATTCTATATTCCAATAATCAATTTGCAGATTTAGTGCAGTATTCCATAGCGGCAGTGGTTGGATCATCGATTTATCAATATATCCCAGCCGACGAAACAGCGACTATCAAAAGAATGTTGCGAAAGAAGCTTATTAAAGGAATTCAATTAGAATTAACCTTAAATTCGAAAGATGATTCTATCCGTCGTGTATTTTTTTCTATGCGCAGTCTATTATTGGAAAAAGGTCATTGGGTCTGCGGGATTATCGTAACGGATATTACGCATTACAAAGAAATAGAGTATCGAATTCAATACTTGGCTACGCATGATCAATTAACTGGTTTGCCAAATCGTCTTAATTTAATGAATAAGATTTCTTGTGCACTTGAAACGGTAAAAGATCAGGCGGTACTGTCGGCAATTATTCTTATTAATGTCGATAAGTTCAATGATATCAACGATGCATTTGGTCGTGAGGTGGGAGATAAAATATTACAAATCACGACTAAGCGATTACTCCATAAATTTAATTCAGCAGATACGTTAATTGGCAGAATTGCGGGAGATGAATTTATTATTTTTGTTTCCGATGTGAATGCCAGGCAAATTATCAAAACTATGACAGAGAATATACTGAGAACTTTTCGTTCTCCCTATATTTTTGATGAATATAATATTCAAATAACAGTCAGTATGGGGATTAGTTTATTCCCAGAAAATGGCAATACTGCGGAGGAATTATTACGAGCTGCCAATTTTGCTTTACAATGTGCTAAAAAAGATGGACCTAAAAGTGTGTTTTTTTGTACGCCGCAATTAATTCATAGTGAAAATAGTCGAATTTTGTTGGAAGAAGAATTAAAGCGTGCGCTCATTCACAATGAATTTCACTGTTATTATCAACCTAAAATGAATTTAAAGACAGGAACGATTTCGGGCCTTGAGGTTTTAATTCGATGGCATCGAGAAGATGGTAAAACAATATTACCCAGTGAATTTATCCCAATAGCGGAAAAAACGGGTTTAATTAATCCTATTGGCGAATGGGTGTTGGAAAATGCTTGTAAAAATTATGCTAAATGGTCTCTTGCTGGAATCCAGGTGCCCCATATTTCTGTAAATTTATCAGCGGTTCAGTTACGTCAAGTAGATATCGTTGATCGCGTACAAGAGGTATTTCGAGAGACTAAAGTAGATCCACAAAATTTTGAATTTGAACTTACCGAAAGTATTTTAATAGGAAATATACCTGTTGTAACTGAAGCTTTAGCAGGATTTAAAAAATTAAATATTCGTTTATCGATCGATGATTTTGGTATGGGATATTCCTCTTTTGGTTACTTGAAAAGATTTAAAATAGATACACTTAAAATAGACCAATCTTTTATTACAAATATCGGACGCGACAAAAATAGTGAATCTATCATTTTAGCTATTATTTCATTAGGGCACAGCTTGGAATTAAGCATCGTTGCCGAAGGTGTGGCTTCAAAAGCGCAAGTTGAATTTCTGCGTAAACATAAATGTGATTTTATTCAAGGATTTTACGTAGGCTCTGCTCTCCCTTATGCAGAAATGACTACTTATTTGGAAAAATTCTCTGACCGTAAAACACGATAATTATAACTTCGACACCCCGTATTTTTTACGTATGCTATGCCTTTTAAGTAAAGAGTATCATTCCAAATCAAAGACAGAGCTTGGAGAAAAAAATGAGTTGTCCTAGTTATGTAAAATGGAAAGATATAATCAGTCATCAAGACCGTGCATTCTTAAGTTTGAAAAAAACACCTGAGAAGAGTGCAAGTGTTCGCAAAAGATATTTCTTTCATATCAACAACACAGAAATTTATCTGACACAAAGAGAGGCACAAACTCTTATGTTGTTTTTAAAAGGAAAAACCAATAAGGAAACGGCGATCATTTTAAAAATTTCAGTTAGGACAGTAGAACATTATCAACGAGTCATTCAAACAAAGCTACATTGTAAAGGTAAAAAGAGTTTAAGAATTGTTATTTCAAAAACGGCTTTTTTCAAAAATTATTCTCAGGCGATGGAATTTTGACCGTATGATCCCGGATTTTCGTTCTGGTTTACCTCTTCAGCATCCGACGTAAAACATACTGCAAGATTCCACCATTTTTGTAGTAATCCAATTCGTTTTGCGTGTCGATACAACATTGCATTGCTACTTCTTCGTGTTTGCCATCTTCACGTTGGACATGTAATTTAATGGTTCCGCGTGGTGTTAATTGTTCTACGCCACTAATACTAATAATTTCGTTACCAGTTAAATTTAAGGATTTACGTGTCATACCCTCGGGAAATTTTAAGGGTAAGACGCCCATACCAATTAAATTCGAACGATGAATGCGTTCAAAGCTTTCTGCAATAAGGGCTTTAACGCCCAGTAACAATGTGCCCTTTGCAGCCCAGTCACGTGATGAACCTGTTCCATATTCTTTACCCGCAAAAATAACTAATGGAACGGAATCATTTTTATAACGCATAGCGGCATCATAAATCGACATTTGTTCGCCGCTTGGAAAATGCTTGGTATAACCGCCTTCTTTGCCTTGTACAATTTCATTTTGAATTCGAATATTCGCAAACGTACCGCGCATCATTACTTCATGATTGCCGCGTCGACTGCCATAAGAATTAAAATCGCTGATTTCAACGTTATGTTCACGTAAATATTTACCCGCTGGGCTATCTGCTTTGATCGAACCGGCCGGTGAAATATGATCTGTCGTTACGCTATCACCTAATAAAGCTAATATCCTCGCTCCTTTAATATCGTTGAGTGGCACGGGTTGAATTCCCATATTCTCAAAGTAAGGTGGATTGCGCACATAAGTTGAATTTGATAACCATTCATAAGTATTGCTAGCATTAACTTTAATATTTCTCCATTCCTCGTCACCCGCAAAAACTTCAGCATATTCCTTGGTAAATAAATCTTCGGTGACTTTTCTGACCTCGGCATGAATTTCTTCGTTGGTTGGCCAAATATCTTTGAGATATACCGGATTATTATTTTGATCTTTACCCAGTGGTTCAGAAGTTAAATCGATATTGGTTGTGCCTGCTAAAGCAAAAGCCACCACTAATGGTGGTGAAGCTAACCAATTCGTTTTTACCTGTGGATGAATTCGACCTTCGAAATTACGATTTCCTGATAAAACTGCAGCCACGCATAAATCATTTTTTGAAATAGTTTCGGCGATCGGTTCAGATAAAGGTCCTGAATTTCCAATACAAGTCGTGCATCCATATCCCACTAAATAAAAACCCAATTCATTTAAATATTTTGCTAAATCAGTTTTATTTAAATATTCAGTCACGACTTTGGAGCCAGGAGCTAATGAAGATTTTACCCACGGTTTACGTTTTAATCCTTTGGCCAAAGCTTTTTTCGCGACTAAACCGGCTGCAAGCATTACGCTTGGATTTGAAGTGTTTGTGCAGCTGGTAATAGCAGCAATAACCACGTCACCATGATGTAATTTAAAATCTTTTCGCGTACTGAATTCTTTTTTTAATGAGTCAGCACCAGCAATTTCTTGAATGGTTTTCTCGGAAACATTTTTTAAATCGGTTAGTAATACCCGATCTTGTGGTCGTTTAGGTCCTGCAATAGAAGGTAGTACGCTGCTGATATCTAATTTTAAAGTGTCGGTAAAAATAGGTTCTTTAGAATTTTTATCGTGCCATAAACCTTGTTTTTTAGCGTAAGCTTCAACGAGTTGAACGGTATCTGCTTTGCGTCCAGTCAACTTTAAATATTTAATGGTTTCAGCATCAATCGGGAAAAATCCGCAAGTGGCGCCATATTCTGGAGCCATATTGGCAATGGTGGCGCGATCTGCTAACGGTAATTCTGCTAATCCGGGTCCATAAAATTCGACAAATTTTCCAACGACACCTTTTTGTCGCAACATTTGTGTGACGGTTAAAACTAAATCGGTTGCGGTAACGCCTTCCGCTAATTTGCCTTCTAATCGAAAACCGATGACCTCTGGAATTAACATAGAAATCGGTTGCCCTAACATCGCAGCCTCAGCTTCAATGCCGCCGACACCCCAGCCTAATACACCAAGGCCATTAATCATGGTGGTATGACTATCCGTTCCCACTAAAGTATCAGGATAAGCAAAAGTTTTGCCGTCTTCTGTTTGCGTCCAAACGGCTTGGGCTAAATATTCTAAATTGACTTGATGACAAATTCCGGTCCCGGGTGGAACAGCTTGGAAATTGGAAAAAGATTTTTGACCCCATTTCAAAAAACGATAACGCTCAGCATTGCGATCCATTTCTAAGTGGACGTTTTCAAGCAGCGAATGGCTAGAACCGAATTTATCGACCTGAACTGAGTGATCGATTACCAAATCCACAGGGCATAATGGATTAATTTTATCTGGATTACCGGCCAATTTTTTCATGGCTTCGCGCATGGCTGCGAGATCCACAATAGCGGGAACACCTGTGAAATCCTGCATAAGCACGCGAGCAGGTCTAAACGCAATCTCGCGATCGGAACGTTGGTCTTTTAGCCATTGGGGGAAGGCTTCGATATCTTGTTTAGTGACTGTGTCATCGTCTTCATTACGCAAGAGATTTTCTAATAAAACTTTGAGTGTGATAGGTAAGTTTGAAATACCTTTTAGCTGTTTCTCAAGCTCTTGCAGATCGTAATAGTGATAGTTTTTGTTATTAATGGTGAGTGTTTTTAAGACATTAAAGGAGTCAGGCATGCTAAATTCCCCTTGGGCAGATCAGTTCATTTATTGGCAAGAGATTATCATAACGTCTCAGCCAGGACAAACAATGTTGGCATTTCGCAAGGGTTTTTTGCCATAATTGGCGAAACTATTTTTATTAGGATTATCATGGGTGATTATGTTCGACGTTTCTTGTTAAAAAATGGTGATGTGCGTGGCGAATTAGTTGGATTACACGAAAGCTACCAAATAATAATGCGGCAGCATAATTATCCCGAGCATGTGCAGTTAATCTTGGGCGAGGTATTGGTGGTAGCGGTTTTGTTAACTAACACCCTGAAATTTGAAGGGGAACTGACCATACAACTTCAGAGCGAGGGGGTCGTAAAACTCTTAGTGGCTAAATGTACGCATCAAATGGAAATTCGAGGTGTGGCGCAATGGGATCGTAAGGCTTCAGTAGCAGAATTTACTCGCGCATTTGGACAGGGGCAGTTGGTGATTACCATTCAGCCGAAAAATAAAACTCAGTATTATCAAAGTGTTGTTCCTTTACAGCGACAGTCGGTGGCAAAGGCGATTGAACATTATTTTTTGCAATCGGAGCAACTTTCCACTCGTATTTGGCTGGCGGTCGATGATCAGCAAGCCACCGGGATGCTGTTACAATTGCTGCCTGGCGTAGAGTCGGAACCCCGACAAGAATTCTGGGACCAAATTGTTTCATTAACAGAGCAAGTAACACCCCAACAATTATTACATGAGGAGAACTTGCCATTACTGACCCAACTTTTTGGCAATGAAGAAATCAGTGTTTTTGATCCGTTATCTGTAGAATTTTTTTGCCCTTGTACCGTTGAGCGAATGCAAAGAGCCATCATTACGCTCGGTGAAGAAGATGCGAATACCTTGCTGATGACTGCCAAAGCCATTGAAGTAACGTGTGAATTCTGTAATCGCCAATATGCATTCGATCAAGTGGATGTGGCGCAAATATTTGCGAATAAAAAAGATCGCCCCTTACATTAAAAAATTTTTTGATTTTGCCCTTGAATTCTAGCAATTTGACCCCATATCACTAATGGTTGGTCATCATGATCAACGTAGATCATCTTTTCAGTAGAGATGAATTCATTAGCATAATTGTTAAATTGTTTATAGCAAAGGAGGAGAGTAAAGCATGAGCATGAAAATAAGTCCTTTACATGATCGTGTCGTTGTCAAACGCATCCAAGAAACGAAATCACCGGGTGGTATTGTTATCCCTGATTCAGCGGCAGAAAAGCCTTCACAAGCTGAAGTGGTAGCCGTAGGTCCTGGTAAATGGGATGCCGGCAAAGTGATTCCATTATCCGTTAAAGTGGGTCAAAAGGTTCTGTTTGGTAAATATGCAGGAACCGAAGTGAAACTGAATGGGAGTGATTATGTAGTGATGCGTGAAGACGACATCATGGGAATCATTGAATAATTTACAGCAGTGGAAACAAGAGGTAATTAACTATGGCTGAAAAAATTTTGAAGTTTTCGAACGAAGCAAAAAACGCACTGGCTCAAGGCGTGGCCGAATTAGCAGATGCGGTAAGTGTAACGTTAGGTCCTAAAGGTCGTAACGTGGCAATCAGTAGTACTTATGGTGCTCCTAGAATCACTAAAGACGGTGTAACTGTAGCTAAAGAAGTTGAATTGAAAGACCCATTCAAAAATATGGGCGCGCAGATGGTTAAAGAAGTGGCTGCGCGTACTTCTGATGCAGCGGGTGACGGTACAACCACCGCAACCGTATTAGCGAGAGCGATCCTCAACGAAGGTATCAAGGCAGTGATTGCTGGTATGAACCCCATGGATCTGAAACGTGGTATTGATAAAGCAGTAGCAGCTACGGTAGCTGAACTGAAAAATATCTCTAAACCCTGTGCGGATAGCAAGGCTATTGCTCAAGTAGGTACCATTTCTGCTAACTCTGATGATCAGATTGGTAACATTATTGCGAAAGCAATGGATAAAGTGGGTAAAGAAGGTGTTATCACGGTTGAAGATGGTTCAGGCTTAGAAAATGAACTAGATGTAGTTGAAGGTATGCAGTTTGATCGCGGCTACTTGTCACCATACTTCATCAACAACCAGCAAAACATGAGTGCTGAATTAGACGCACCATTCATTTTATTGGTTGATAAAAAAATCTCCAATATTCGCGAAATGTTGCCGGTTCTGGAAAATGTCGCGAAAGCAGGTAAATCTTTACTGATTATTGCTGAAGATGTTGAAGGCGAGGCGTTAGCAACTTTAGTGGTTAATAATATTCGCGGTATCGTCAAAGTGGCTGCTGTTAAGGCACCTGGCTTTGGTGACCGTCGCAAAGCAATGCTGCAAGATATTGCAGTATTGACCGGTGCGAAAGTAATTGCTGAAGAAGTGGGCCTAACGCTTGAAAATGCGACTTTAGATGATTTAGGTTCTGCCAAACGTGTTGTGGTTACAAAAGACAACACCACCATTATTGACGGTGCTGGCGACCATGGCGACATTAAAAATCGTATTGAAGTGATTCGTAAAGAAATCGAGAACAGTACTTCTGATTATGACAAAGAAAAACTGCAAGAACGTTTAGCTAAATTAGCTGGCGGTGTTGCGGTGATCAAAGTCGGTGCTGCAACTGAAGTTGAAATGAAAGAGAAAAAAGCTCGAGTTGAAGATGCATTACATGCTACGCGTGCTGCTGTTGAAGAAGGCATTGTGCCTGGCGGCGGTGTTGCGTTAATACGTGCAATGCGTGTACTGGAGAAACTGCAGACGGTTAATGATGATCAACGCGTAGGTGTTGAAATTATTCGTCGTGCTATGGAATCTCCATTACGTCAAATCGTAGCAAATGCTGGTGAAGAACCTGCTGTTATTTTAGCTAAGGTCATGGAAAACAAAGAAGTTAACTATGGCTATAACGCAGCGACGGGTGAATTTGGTGATATGGTAGCTATGGGTATTTTAGATCCAACCAAAGTAACTCGTACGGCATTACAAAATGCAGCCTCTATTGCTGGTTTAATGATCACGACTGAATGCATGATCACTGACGCTCCTAAGAAAGAGGAAGCGGGTGCTCCTGCTGGTGGTGACATGGGTGGCATGGGTGGTATGGGCGGAATGGGTGGTTTCTAATCACGCATCGTCGTCTTCCTTGTAAAAATCGGCCGACATTCGTCGGCCGATTTTTTTTATTATGTAGCGTGGATCGAAGATTCAGGAATAAAGATTGCTGGATCTTCGATCCACGTTACATAGCTTCGTTTTGAATACGCAAAAAAAAGCCCCGCAAAAAATGCGGGGCTTTAATTATTAGCTAGACCATAAAAGGAGCCAGCATGTTCAGGGGGTCCAGTAAAGTAAAAATATGCCGGTTGATCTAGTTCTTATCGTACGCCCGATGGTGTTTGATGTCAACGAATATTTTGCTATATGTGCTTGAATTATTTCATTAAAATCGAATGAGCAAGTCATCTTAACAGCTTGAAAAATAAAACTAAGCTTCTTTAATTTAAACTATCACATTGCATTTCAAAGCTAAACCCTAGGCGGCAGATGAATGTAGTTATGCTACACTAGCTTCCTAAAATATATCATGAGATTACATTATGCTAGTCAGCCAATTTCTCTTAGCGACGATCAAAGAAACACCAGCTGATGCTGAATTAATCAGTCATCGTTTAATGCTCCGTGCGGGTTTAATTCGAAAGTTAGCCAGTGGGTTGTATACGTGGTTACCACTGGGTTTGAAAGTTTTGCAAAAAATTACCCAGATCGTGCGTGAAGAAATGAATCGAGCGGGTGCCCTCGAGGTTTTAATGCCCGCTGCGCAGCCAGCAGAACTTTGGCAAGAAAGTGGCCGTTGGGAACAATATGGTCCCGAATTATTGCGCTTGGTGGATCGGCATGAGCGTGATTTTTGTTTTGGTCCTACGCATGAAGAGGTCATCACCGATATTGCTCGACGCGAATTAAAAAGTTACAAACAATTACCTATCAATTTTTATCAAATTCAAACTAAATTTCGCGACGAAATTCGTCCGCGTTTTGGCGTTATGCGCGCGCGCGAATTTATCATGAAGGATGCTTATTCGTTTGATATTGACAGGAATGGGTTACAAAAATCCTATGAAAAAATGTATGACGCCTACACGCGGATTTTTAACCGCTTAGGTTTAAAATATCGAGCCGTGTTAGCAGATACGGGTAGCATAGGGGGCGATTTTTCACATGAGTTTCAAGTTTTGGCAAACTCCGGAGAAGATTTGTTAGTCTACAGCGATGTGAGTGATTATGCAGCCAATATGGAGCGCGCAGAAGCGAAGGCGCCGGATCAAAAACGTCCTGCATCCAGCAAGCAGCGAGCTAAAGTGGCTACGCCGAATATAAAAACCATCGCTGAGTTGGCAGAAAAATTGAATATCGATCCTAAATCATCGGTGAAAACCTTAATTGTTAAAGGCAAAAAAGATCCCTATGTAGCTTTAATTTTACGTGGAGACCATGAATTAAATGAGATTAAAGCCTCTCATCTTGAAGAAGTGGAATCTCCTTTACAATTTGCCGAAGATGCAGAGGTAAGAGCCCATTTAGGCGCGGGTTTTGGCTCACTCGGCCCGGTTAATTTAAATATTCCGTATATCGTGGATCGCGATGCAGCGGTGTTAGCGGATTTTTCTTGCGGAGCGAATGAAGAAAGTTTTCATTTCGTCAATGTCAATTGGGAACGTGATTGTGCCATTTCGCGGGTCGCTGATTTGCGTAAAGTCGTCGAAGGGGATTTAAGTCCCGATGGTAAAGGAACGTTGCGTTTTGCGCGGGGAATTGAAGTTGGTCACATTTTTCAACTGGGCACTAAATACAGTAAGGCGATGAATGCACAAGTTTTAGATGAGCAAGGAAAATCGGTCTTTTTGGAAATGGGTTGTTATGGAATTGGTGTGTCACGTATTGTTGCAGCCGCAATAGAACAAAATCATGATGAACAGGGAATTATTTGGCCACAAGCGATAGCGCCATTTCAAGTGGTGATCATTCCGATGAAAATGCAAAAATCGCAACATGTGCGTGAATTGGCTGAAAAAATATATCAAGATTTGCAGACCGTTGGTCTAGAAGTTCTGTTGGATGATCGCAATGAAAGGCCGGGTGTTATGTTTGCAGACATGGATTTAATTGGTATTCCGCATCGATTAGTTATTTCAGAGCGTGGAATCGATGAAGGCAAAATCGAATATAAAAACCGCACTAGTAGCGAAATAGAAATGCTGCCGCTACAAGACATTGCGCAACAAATTAAACAAAAATGTCACTTTGCATAGCTAACTATTCAGAAGTCAGGACTAATTTTAAAATATGCGCTAAAATGATAATTAAGTTCAATCATAAAGGATTATGATATGAATTTTTTTCAGCCATCTCCACGGCGCGTACTTTATCGTTGGTTAGGATGGTTTTTTGTTACTAATACATTGATTGCAAATCTGGTGATATTCGGTTATCTACCGTTATTTCATACTTTGCGCTCCATTCCCGATGCTACACTCAGTTCTAGTATATTTGCTTATTTTTATTTTGTACTGGCATTTTTCGCCCAAACGAGTTTGTTTATGTTTTTGGGGGCGCTGGTTTGTTTTATTGTGGCAACCATCGCACCTTGGCGCGGATTCATACTGACATTAGGCACTTTGCTCGGGACGGTAGTGGTTAGCGCCTTGATAATAGATACTGTCGCTTATCGTTTGTTTCACATGCATTATGCTGTGGTTGGATTTCAGGTAATTAAAGTCGGTGCATTGAGTGAGGTAATTACACTCGGTTGGCGTGAGCAATTAATTGCGGGTGTCTCACTTATTACATTATTGCTCCTCGAATTTTCACTCGCGATGTGGTTATGGCGAATTTTTTCAAAACAAACATATAAAACAGCCAGTAAAGTCACTATGGGGATTTTGGTTGGGATTTGGTTATTTGTATTTACTGCATTTGGTAGCGCAATTGCTAATTACGGATGGCAAGGTGGATATCGATACGCTATTTTGCGTGCAGGAAGAATCGTTCCCTATTTAAGTCAAATTTATTTAGCTTTATTTCGAAGTGATAAAGCGATTATGCCCATTACTATAGATCACGCAACGATTCCTGTAGTAATGCAGGAAATTAATAAACCGTTGCATTATCCTTTACACCCTTTAATTTGCGAAAAGCCAAAACAAAAATTAAATATTGTGGTTATAGGTGTGGATACCTGGCGTTTTGATTCGATGTCTCGCCAAATTACGCCGAATATTTATAATTTTGCGGAAGAAGCGTTACAGTTTAAAAATCATTTTAGTGGTGGTAACTGTACCGGACCTGGTTTATTTTCGCTATTTTATAGTTTGCCGCCGAATTATTGGAAAGCCTTTTTAAATCATACGCAGGGCCCTGTATTTATTAAACGAATGCAGGAATTAAACTATCAGATGGGGGTCTTTTTAAGTGCGCCGATTAAATTTCCGCGATTCGATAAAACGATATTTGTTGATGTGAAGTCATTAAATATTAATACTCCAGGCGCAAGTTCAATTGCAAGAGACCACAAAATTACTGAAGAATTTTTAGATTTTTTGAAACAGCGGAATAATCAACAGCCGTTTTTTAGTTTTATTTTTTATGATGCGCCACATAATTATTGCGAGTCTGCGCGCGGAAAAGAAAATCCTTTTCAGCCAGCAGTGAATAATTGCGAACGATTTTCTTTAGATGCATCTTCCAATCCAAGTCCGTATTTGAATCTTTATAATAATAAAGTTTATTTTATCGATCAGGAAATTGGAAAAGTGTTAGCAGCATTAAAGCAGCAGAATTTATTGCAAAATACGATAGTTATTATTACGGGAGATCATGGGGAAGAGATGAATGATGGTCGTCAAGGTTTTTGGGGACATGCGAGCGATTATTCAGCCTATCAATTACACGTACCTATGATTGTATATTGGCCGGGGCATCATGCCTCACAAATGAAATATGGAACCACGCATTATGATGTGGTGCCTACGATTATGGAAAAAGTATTAGGCTGTCAGAATCCCAATACAGACTACAGTGTTGGAAGTTCACTATTAACTTCGAGTTATAGGCCTTATTTTGTGGCAGGTAGTTACGGGGATTATGCCATTATCTCTCCGCAGGAAATTTTGCGAGTGTACCCTGATGGAGATTATGAATTATCGCATTTGAACTCGCATAGGCAGGGACATGCGCTTATTGATCAACGGATGAATGAAGTTTTAAAGGACCTGCAAGCTTATTTTCAAAATTAATTGACGACGACTTTAAATGGTTTACCTCTCTTCAGCAAAGCGTTATTATTTTACCAAAATGCTCTCAAATTATTAAAAGTTAATTAAGGTATGAAGAATTCAAGTTATCGATTACCGCTTGTAATTGCGCTAGCGCTTCATCTGGTGTTAATTCTTTTTATGGTAATTACATCCATTAACAAGCAATATCGATGGGAAACGACGACTGCTACCAAACCCATTGTAAATGCAACTGCACTTGATACAAATACATTAAATACACAAATTCAAAAAATTAAATCCGTTGAAGCGGAAAAACAGCGTAAAAAGCAACAGCATTTAGCGCAAATTCAACAAAAAGCCTTACAAGCTAAACAGCAACGTCTGGCGGAAGAAAAGCGCGTGCAGGAATTAAAAGCTAATCAAGAGAAAATACATCAGAAACAATTAGAATTAGCGGAATCTTTGAAGCAACAACAAGAACAAGAAAAATTAGCAAAGTTACAAGCAGCTGAGTTGCAAAAAAAAGTTAAAAAAATGCGAAAACAAGAATTAGCTGCGAAACAGAAACGCTTACAAGAAAAATTACTGCAGCAGCAAATAGAAAAGGAAAGCCAAGAATTATCGAAACAAACCGATACATTAAAAAATGAACAACAACAGATGCAAGAAAAAGCGCAGCAAGCGGCGCAGCTGCAAGGTGTGTTAGATAAATATCGTGCACAAATTTTACAGCTTATTCGCAGTAATTGGCACCCGTTAGTGCAAGACTCTAGTGTATTTTGTCAAATGATCGTGCATTTGGGGCCCGGTGGCGTCGTTACCGGGGTTGATTTGGTTAAAAGTAGTGGCGATAATGCGTTAGATCAATCTGCAAAATTGGCTATATATAAATCTTCGCCTCTGCCTGTGCCCGAAGATGCAAGCTTGTTTGATCAATTTCGTCATTTACGAATTAAAATGTCGCCCCAAGATGTGCAAGGAATGTCTTCTTAGGCTTATCATAACTTGCTCATAGGTGTTCTATTCCGATATGATTGTTGTCCAATTAAATTCGAGACATTAAGATGAAAAGAATAATTTTAATTGCTAGCATTTTATTTTCTTTTATCTGTGTGCAAGGTTATGCCATAGTTGATTTAGAATTAACACAAGGTGTTGCCGCTTCTATACCATTAGCAGTAGTTCCCTTTGCTGGAGCCAATGTATCCGTTCCGGGCAATCAAACCATCACACAAGTCATTAGTAATGATTTACAAAATAGTGGTGAATTTAGGGTCGTCAATCAACCGGCCGCAGCAGCTTCTGCAAATAGCGATATTGCTCAATGGCGCGCGCAAGGCGCTGACTATGTGGTCACCGGTTCAATTACAGCGGTAGGCGATAAAGGTTATTCGGTCGCCTTTCAAGTGCGTAGCGCATTTAATGCAGCTAGCGGGGTGTTATTGCAGCAAACATTTACCGCCAGCACACAAACTTTACGACGCTTAGCGCATCACATTAGCGATGAAATTTATAAGAAATTAATTGGTTCACAAGGCATTTTTTCTACCAAAATTGCCTACATTATCGTGCAACGCAGAAATAATACTTCACAATATAAATTAGAAGTCGCCGATGCCGACGGCTTTGGTGCGCAAACATTATTGAGTTCCAGCGAACCCATTATGTCTCCAACTTGGACACCGAATGGTCGTGAATTAGCCTATGTTTCATTTGAGGGGCATCGCGCTGCGATTTACATGCAAAATTTAGCCACCGCGCAACGACGATTGGTCAGTGCAGTACCGGGCATTAATGGTGCACCTGCGTTTTCTCCAGATGGTACAAAATTAGCGTTAGTTTTAAGCAAGTCAGGTAATCCTAATATCTATTTGTTGAATTTAAGTAACAATCAGCTGCAACCGATTACGCATGATTGGTCCATTGATACGGAGCCGTCATTTTCGCGCGATGGAAGTTCGATTTTATTTACCTCCAATCGAGATGGTGGCCCGCAAATTTATCGATATTCTATTCCAACGGGAACGATTAATCGTGTGACCTATACGGGCGACTATAATGCGCGCGCTTCTTTTGCACAAAATGGTCAATCGATTGTCGTCATGCATCGAGACGGTGGTTCGTTTGGTATTGCACGGATGGATTTAGCGAATGGTCAATTGCAGACCTTAGTAAAAAGTGGAATGGATGAATCGCCCAGTTTAGCGCCAAATGGCAAAATGATAATTTACGCCACCAAATTTGGTGGACAAGGGGTTCTTGCTCAAGTTTCCGTTGATGGTCGTATTAAATTGCGCTTACCCGCGCGTGAAGGCAGTGTGCAAGAACCTGCCTGGTCACCATTTTTGTAATTGTTAATATTTAAAGGAGCACAGAAAAGTGAAATCTCATATTTTAAAATGTATCGTAGTTGGCATCAGTATTATTGGTTTAAGCGCGTGCGCGCACAAACAATCCGCGCAATCTGCAGATCAAACGGGCGCGAATGGTGATCAAACGCAAAGTTATGCGATGAATCCTAATGGAGATTACGATTCGCAAAATGGTCAAAATGGCGAAATCGTAAATTCCATGCATGCACCCTCTAATCAAACATATTATTTTGATTACGACAGTAACCAAGTGCGAGCTAAAGATATTCCCTTTATCAATAGCCAAGCTAACTATTTAGCAACGCATCCCAATGCGAAAGTTCGTTTAGAAGGAAATACTGACGAACGCGGCAGTCGAGAATATAATATTGGTTTAGGTTGGAGACGTGACCAAGCAGTGGCGAATTATCTCAAACAACAAGGTGTGCGAGATAACCAAATTAATCAAGTCAGCTACGGCAAAGAAAAACCTGCTGTAACTGGAAATGATGAGTCTACTTGGAGATTAAATCGTCGAGTACAATTATTTTACGTGGTGAAATAACAATGAAAAAATTCATCTGTGGTTCAGTTCTACTTCTGGCTTTAGTGAATACTCCGGTATGGGCGGATATTCCCGTAGAAGAACGGAGTTTTAACGCGCAACAAAGTCAGTCAGAAGAACCACCGATGAATAACGATACATCGCCGGTCGTTGAAACAACACCGGCGAATTCTTCTTACAATGGCAATGAACCTGCAGACAACAGTACTTTTGTAGTCACGAATAATTCCGATCAGGCGCCCACACCTGCTCCTGTTAATAATGATATGCCGCCTCCCGCAGCATTACAGAATTTACCGATCGAACAACGTGTCAGTCGATTGGAAGCACAAACGAGTAATATGGCGAATATGAATATGCCGCAACAAATCCTACAATTACAGCAAGAAGTTGCGCGTTTGCGCGGTGTGGTTGATGTGCAAAATCATGAATTAGAATTATTGAATAAACAAATAAAAGAAAATCCTACCGCAAGAGTTAACCAACCAGTCACTCCACCTGCAGCAAATAATAATAAAATCGAAAATAATTTAGAAAAAGCCCCAGCATCGGTAAATACCTCTGAATTACAAGATGCAAGTACATATGGATTGGCTTTCGGTTTAATGTCGAAACGTCAATTTGAAAAAGCGCGTTTAGGATTTTCGAATTATTTAACTAAATATCCCAGCGGAAAATATGCGGGTGACGCGCATTATTGGTTAGGCGAAATTTATTCGATAAATAAAAATTATGATAAAGCGCTGTCTGAATTTCAAATGGTTTTAAACAAATACGGCACCTCCGCCAAAATTGCAGATTCGAAATTAAAAATCGCCATCATACATGCAAGCACAGGCAGCATCGATTTAGCCAAAACAGAATTAAGAGCCATTAAATTAAAATATCCAAACTCTACTGCTGCACAATTAGCGAATATTCGTTTGCAACAGCTAGAAGGTTAAAATAATTCAGTATGGATGCGCGGGATTTAATCGCTGAAACGCTTTATAAATTCATGCGCTCTTTTGACGAGCAAGATTGGCATATTATGCGAGAATGCTTGTCACATTCGATTTATTGTGATTATTCCAGTTTTCGAAACGAAAAGCCCGCTACCAAAATGCGTGAAGAATATGTCGCAGAGCGCAAAAGAAATCTCTCGCATTTAAGAACTCAACACAATATTTTAAATTTATCGATCGATACTGAAACTGAAAATCAAATTGCGGTCGCAAAATGTAATTATATTATTTACCGATTTGATTCTAATTATTCGGGTTCTAGAGATCAGTTTTATCATTCATACGGACGATATCAATTTGAATTTCAGCGTGCAGGAAATACTTGGGAAATAATTTCTATCGTTCAGACGGTGATTACGAATGATGGAAATCCGCGCTTGCATGGGGGGATTAAGTAGGTTCAATTAAACATCAATTCAATATCTTAAAGTGACGCTTGCCACATAATACTGATTTATGTTTCACTAAGTAAGAGCTAGTTAGAGTAAGACAAGGTTGAGAATGTAATGTTTGAGTTCGAAGATATAATCAAATCCGCTAATATATTTATCTGTGCAAAAGACAAAGATTTAAAATATATTTACTGCAACGAAAACGTTGCAAATAGTTTAGGCTTGGATTCTCCCAAACAAATCATTGGTCAAACGGATTATGATTTATTTAATACTGAGTTGGCTCATACATATAGAATGGGCGATGTGCATGTAAGCAAAGGTGGTACTTTATTAAATGTTAAAGAAATTCATCCTCATTTAAATAGCAGCATCGAAATCCTCACTAATAAAAATCAATTAAAAAATAATGCAGGTGATTTTTCTGGTGTAGTTGTTTCATTTGTAAACATAACGGGTCTAACATGGACTCTACATTCTGACTTATTGTTTGATCAAAAAAATAATCGCTACCACATTAAAATTGGAAATCAAACGGAATATCTTACGCGGCGCGAATATGATGTTTTAAAAAATCTCCTGAAAGGATACACAGCGAAAAAAATAGCTAAAAATTTGTTGCTCTCGCCGCGCACCATCGAAGGTTATATTGAGAATTTAAAAACTAAATTACAGTGCAGCAGTAAATATCATATTATTGAAGCCGCTATGCGACTGGGTATTGTTCAGC